>Ga0302240_1000384_pt1 | contig 47116 bp, 42 predicted proteins | sample AAG_UR_His_MG_FD_193538 | JGI IMG/M metagenome (GOLD analysis project Ga0302240, IMG submission 193538) | Enriched activated sludge microbial communities from anaerobic digester in WTTP, New Holstein, Wisconsin, United States - AAG_UR_His | ecosystem: Engineered > Bioreactor > Anaerobic >... | reverse complement strand
TTAGTAACATATGTGACTAAATACAGTATATCATTAAGCCCGTATCTTTGCAAGCAAATCCGCAGAAATACGGGCTTTAGCTGATTATTTTCTGTTTAGTCACATTTTTTGATGGAAGTTGACATTTTATTACCATCAGCTGATATGTCAATATTCCTACCGTTGCTCCACCACTATCAATGAATACATCTTTTAACTGGGGTCCTCTTCCTGGAACAAACATTTGATGGAACTCATCACTGACTGCATATCCTACACAAATAAGTCCTGCAATTATAATTAAATTGGAACCACTAACATTAAATATAATTGCATTATACACTAGTCCGCCTAATATCAGATATGCAATAAAGTGGGCATTCTTTCTGACGAAATGGTTGATATCATTAACTTCTAGATTGATTGATGTGACCTTTTCAATCATTTCGACTATGATTTCAGTTACACATTTACTCAACTGATTCGACGATGCTGCAGGCTGAGCAGACAGATAAAAGATAACTGACATCCAAATTATAACTGCGATCCACGAAATTACTTTTTTACTTTTCATAACATTCTCCATTGCTTTGAATTCATGATATCTTTCAAATCTTTAAAGAAAGTGACAGCCATCCAAGCAACTCAAGGTCAAAGTTAGTGGTCAATCGATGGACAAGCAGCAAATCAACTTTCGTATCTGAAATCGCTTTAAATAGCATAATACCAACATTTCTATTCAACAATTGCTCGCTGACAGTGTCCATGAGCAGCTCAAATTGACGTCTTATACCGTCCAAGAATTGCTATGGTCGCTGACATCTAAATACTCGCTGCGAGCGGTTTGCTAAGCCTTACTCGGTAGGGTTCCCGCTCACTATTTGACGTGCCCTTGTCTTGGCGCACTTCCAGGTACGGGCCCATCATATTATCATTAAAAGAGATTCCTAAATAAATTCGATTATTTTGAGTTTATTTTTTGCAGCCTATCGATTATACGATCAAAAGCGAAGTCTTTATCATATTTTAGATCTGATTTTTCATAATATTCCATGTATTCATTCCTTGTATTTGCGTCAAGATAATCAAGAAATGAAAATTCCTTTGCTATGCAAATTTTTTTAAGATACTTTTTTATTTTAAAATAGTGTACGACTCCAACTTTTTTTGATAATTTGACAATCGTTTTATCAAATTTCATCATCATAATTTCAAGAGTTATCTCAATTTGTAAAATCGCATTAATGTATAACAAATTATCTTTTACTACATTGTCTAGTTTTAAAGCATTTAACTTAGTTAATCCATCTATAAATGAAGAAATATCATATGCTATTAGCGGATCAATACATGATATTTTATTCAAACTCGATTTAAAACTTTTTTCTATATCATCAATATTTTCTATGATTAATTCATTATTACGTCTTCTTCTTTTTTCCATTTCTGCAATGTCAAAATTCAATTTATTTGCATATTCGGCAGCTCTATGAATATTCAATAATATATTGTTTAAATATGAACGCATTCTAAATAAGTCCGTTAAAGTGCTTCTATAAGCCTTAACGTCATCATACTTTAATCGCATTAAAGAACTCACTTCATTAAGCAACCACCCAATAATTACACCAATAAGCGGAAAAATAATTTCCATAAGCACCTTCCTCGATTAACATCTACAATTGAACACAAAATACATAGATAACTTGTATTCTAATAATAATAATAATAATAATAATAATGATTTCTTATCAATCATTCTCAGTTTTTAGATTATAATATTTGCAAATACATAGCAAACAAATTGTTCAGTAAATTTATATTATTATGGTTTGCCTATTCTACCTCTCAAACCTTAAATCATTCCTAATCATTGTTGATCTTCTCATTCCCCTTCTCAAACCCCCAAGCATCCCGAACCATCTCCCGGATCCCCCGCTTCGCCTTCCACCCAAGCTCCCGCTCAGCCTTGGACGCATCCGCATAAAACTCAGCAATATCGCCGGCCCTTCGCCCAACAATCTCATATGGCACATCAACGCCATTAACTTCAATAAAAGCATTAACTAGCTCGAGCACCGACGTCCCTTTCCCTGTCCCTAGATTATAGACAGAAACACCCTCACCCATCTTCTCAATCGCAGCCACATGCCCTTCCGCCAGATCCACCACATGAATATAATCCCTGATTCCGGTCCCATCCACCGTATCATAATCATTCCCGAACACACTGAGTCTAGGCAGCACACCCTTTGCCACCCTAGTCACAAACGGCATCAGATTGTTCGGTATCCCGTTAGGATCCTCCCCAATCAGCCCGCTCTCATGCGCCCCCACAGGATTAAAATACCGCAGCAGCGACACCGAAAATCTAGGATTCGCACGCGATGTATCCTCCAGAATGCGCTCGCTGATTTTCTTGGTCTCACCGTATGGGTTCGTAGTCGGAAGCAAAGCCATGGTCTCTACAAATGGCACCTCGTTCTCCCCATACACCGTAGCCGATGAACTAAACACAAACTTCCCCACCCCATACTTCAGGCACAGCCTACTGAGCACCATGGTCGACACGAGGTTGTTGTAATAGTACTCCAGCGGCTTCTCCAGCGACTCGCCCACGGCTTTCAGCCCAGCGAAATGTATCACGCCCTCGATCTGATGGTCCTTAAACACCCTTTTCGTCTGACCCTCATCCGTCACGTCGATCTGATAGAACGTCGGTTTGATGCCTGTGATCTGATGTAACTTATCCAGGACCTCCAGCTTAGAGTTGACCAGATTGTCCGCTATGATCACGGTATGATTGTTTTTTATAAGTTCCACGACTGTATGGCTGCCAATAAAACCAAGTCCGCCGGTAACAAAGATATTCATATGGTTAGGATCCTCCCTGAATCTATAATATACATGAGCCAAGACTCCGCCGATGGTTCCCATTCCTCACTCCCCACCAGTATATCAAAAATATGGAAGTCGCGTGTCATTTTTAACCCATTATCTGATGGACGACAATGGGTTAAAGTTGAATTGTAGATCAATTTCAGTTTCTTCACGAAAAAATAAAGCGCTTATGCAATATTTGTTTTAAAGTACATCTGATCATAATAATTTTCATAATCGCCAGAGATGATATTTTCAATCCAATCAGTATTATCTAAATACCATTGAATTGTCTCTTCAATTCCATTCTCAAATGAGTACACGGGCTCCCAACCAAGCTCTGTGGTAATTTTGGTGTTGTCGATTGCATACCTTCTATCATGACCTGGACGATCTTTAACGTACTTAATCAAATCCTCTGACTTACCTAGAGTGCCAATAATCAATTTTACAATTTCGATATTTGCTTTTTCATTATTACCACCAATGTTATAAACTTCCCCATCTCTGCCTTTATGAAGAACAGCATCTATTGCTGAGCAATGATCAGAAACATGAAGCCAATCTCTAATCTGCATGCCATCACCGTAAACGGGCAATGCCTTTTCATTCAGGCAATTGTTAATCATAAGCGGAATTAATTTTTCAGGAAATTGATATGGGCCATAGTTATTACTGCATCTTGTAATATTGATGGGCATACCAAATGTTTCATTATAAGCTCTAACAATCATATCAGCACTTGCTTTAGACGCTGAGTAAGGGCTATTTGGCATCAATGGCATCGTTTCAACAAACATTCCTGTTTCACCTAATGCACCATATACTTCATCAGTTGACACTTGAAGGAATTTCACACCAGATTTATATTCCTTACAATACTTATCATTAGGGTTAACTTTCCAATATTTCTTAGCAATATCTAAGAGCACTTGAGTCCCTATAATATTTGTAGTTAAAAATACTTCGGGCTCCTCGATGCTTCTATCCACATGAGATTCAGCTGCAAAGTTAACAACTGAAGTGATGTCATTATTGCTAAAAATTTTCTCGACCTTTTCTCTATCTCGAATGTCAACTTTTATAAACTCATAATTAGGATTGTCATTGATATCTTCGAGATTCTCTAGGTTCCCTGCATAAGTAAGAGCATCAATATTGATTATCTTGTATTTTGGGTGTCTTTCAAGCATTAGCTTCACAAAGTTACTACCTATGAAACCAGCTCCGCCTGTAACTAAAATAGTTTTCATTTATTAATCCTCCTAAGCTTTTATGAGTGATTTAATACTATATATGGTTCCAGTTATGTCTTTTCTTTTGATAAATAAATAAATTATATAAGCCATCCCATAAATAGGCATAGTCATCAATGAGTTTACAAACCATCCAGTTAAGATAAATACAATTGTCAATGATACTTCTAATAAAATATCCTTCTTAACTCTAATTTTCAATTCTTTTGCTAAATAAATCTCTGAGTATATCGATCTAGTGGCTAATAATATCACTATATTCAATACAGCTAAGTTTAAGTTACTGACGATTTGGGTTGAAATAAAGGTAATTACGATACTGATACACATTGAAATCAGATTGATTTTTAACATAACTTTTTCTCTTCTTAATGTTTTTAAGTAAGAGTTAATTAGCAACGCCATTTTTCCTTCAAATATGAACATTGGAAAAACTAAAGCCATATAAAGCAAACTTTCTGAATACTGAGGAAGCCATGCCTCTATAACTTTTTTTAATGGATAGTATATAATTAATCCACCTAATAAAAGGACCATTAAAAAGTCTCTCATCGTAGAATAGATGTTCGATAATCTTTCCCGACTTGTCCTTCTCAGAATAGGAAACATGATGATTCCTAATGCATTAATAAAAATCATCATCATATTTGAAATACTTAAAGTTAAAGATACTTTGCCAAAAGTAGTAACATCCCAAGTGCGTTCGATACCAAACCTTACAATTCCAATGATGAGCATGCTTGCAATATTTGCAAACATTAATTTTATGCCGACATTAATATTTTCAAGTGTCTCAGGAAATGTAAAATAGAATGAACTCATTTTATTAAATACTATCTCTTTACATGTAAACATTGCGTATGTCAAAGATATAGACTTACCAATTAAATCAGCTACTATCATTAATCTGTAGTCCCTATTACCAAAAATGAGTAAAACAAATATTATTGTCAAGTAAAATACTCTTTCTAAAATTGTAATTAAAGCATACTCTTTAATTCGATTTGTTGCTTGTAATATAAATAATAACATATATCGTACATTTGTTAACACTAAACAAACACTTACCATCTGGAGTACGAATAACCGATCATTACCATTAGCAAAATGCCGGGCTAAAAAAAGCAATACAAAAGCTATTATTACTTGAAAAAACAATAATGTATAAAATTGTGAATAAAACAACCTTTTGTCTAATTCACTATATTCTTCACCTCCATACCTCAAATAAACTCCGTCATTCCATCCAAAATGCAAGAACCCAACGTAAGATACATAGAATAAATATATCTGCCAATACCCATACTCTTCAACACCTATTAATTTCGGAACAATTAAAACAACTAAAATAGATACTACTAAAGAAATCAAATTTGACAATATTGTATACGAAAAGTTCTTTATGAAACCAATTGTTTTCAAATTCAATTTTTTATCCTCATTTGTGCTTTTGAATTTGGATAAGAAACCTATTCAAACCATTATTCCAATGCGGAAGTCTTCTTAACCCAGCTTTGTCAATATTCTCTTTGGACATTCTTGAGTTTAAAGGTCTCTTTGCTTTAGTTTTATAGTCTGCAGTAGATATCATATTTACTTTCATGTTGATTTCAGATTTCTCAAATATTGCCTCTGCAAATTCATACCAACTACAACAGCCTTCATTCACTCCATGGTAAGTTCCGTAAGCATCGGTTTGAATTAGATTAATAATAAATTCCGCTAAATCCTTAGTGTATGTCGGAGCTCCTATTTGATCACTTACTACATTGATTTCGTTTCTGGATTCTGCTAGTTTCAACATAGTCTTCACAAAATTATTTCCATTTAAACCATAAACCCAAGATGTCCTTACTATGAAGTGTTTAGGTATTAATTCTCTAACGATTTTCTCCCCTTGCTCTTTTGTGTATCCATAATAATTGATTGGATTTGTTTCCTTTTCTTCGGAATGCGGCTCTTTTCCTAAGCCATCGAAAACATAATCTGTACTAATATATACTACTTTTGCATTAATCTTCTTCGCGACCTCAGCCACAGCTCTGGTCCCCTCAACATTAACTGAATAGCATAAGTCCTTCTCATCTTCTGCTTTATCAACTGCTGTATACGCTGCGCAATGAATTATAACGTCTGGTTGTTCTTTTAATATATATTGTTTAACTTGATCTTTATCAGTAAGATCGAACTCTTCTTTCCCTGGAGTAACGAAGTCTAAATTCATTTCCTTTAATTTGATCATGATATCGTATCCAAGCTGACCGGTTATCCCAGTAACCATGAACTTCAACTTAAAATCTACATCGCAATCTTTAAGCAATGTTGCTTTTAAATCTTTCTCTGAAAGAATCGGATCATCAATTCCCCAGTCAACTCCAATATCTGGATCATCAAATCTAATACTTCTATCACACTCTGGCGCATAGTATTCATCTACTTTGTATTGAACTTCTACATTATCAGTAAGAGTTAAAAAACCATGAGCAAAACCTTTAGGAATCAGAAGTTGTTTTTTGTTTTCCTCGGACAACTCTACACCTACCCATTGTCTATATGTAGATGATCCATTTCTTAAGTCAACGGCCACATCAAAAATTTTTCCTTTTGTACACCTCACTAACTTAGTTTGAGCCTTAGGATTTGTTTGAAAATGCAGTCCTCTTAGTGTGCCCTTCTGTACTGACATAGAATGATTATCTTGTACAAATTCAACACTAATACCAATATTTTCTAATTTAGATTTAGAATATGTTTCTGTAAACCATCCGCGATAATCCCCAAAAACCCTTGGTTCTAATATCAAGACACCTTCAATAGCTGTTTTTATAATGTTCATTGAGTCACCTCGCTTAATATCTAATTTTTCCTTCTGCGACCTTTTTAAGATGCTCTCCATATGGTGATTTCCCATATTTTTTTGCTGATGTTAAAAGTACTTTCTTATCGATCCAATTGTTATGATATGCAATTTCCTCAAGTGCAGAAATCTTAATACTCTGTCTCTTTTCTATCATTTGAACAAATTCAGCTGCTTCAACAAGACTATCCATTGTCCCCGTATCAAGCCATGCATAACCCCTGCCAAGCAATTTTACATCAAGTGTACCATCCTCAAGATACATTCTATTCAAATCCGTTATCTCAAGTTCTCCTCGTGTGGAGGGTTTTACTTTTTTTGCAAAATCAACCACTCTATTATCATAAAAATATAATCCAGTAATACAATAATTTGACTTTGGTTTCTGAGGTTTTTCTTCTACGGAAATTACTTTTCCAATATCATTGAATTCTACTATTCCAAATCGTTCAGGATCATGAACGTAATATCCAAAAATTGTTGCATTACCATTCATAGCGTTCTCTGCTGCTTCTTTAAGAATTGATGTAAAACCATTCCCATAATAGATGTTATCTCCAAGAATCATAGCTACATTATCATCACCAATGAAATCTTCACCAATAATAAATGCCTGGGCTAAACCATCAGGAGATGCTTGTTCAGCATATGACAAGTTGATTCCAAATTCACTGCCATTACCTAGTAGTTTTTCAAAGTTCGGTAAGTCTTGTGGTGTTGAAATAATTAAAATATCTTTGATACCCGCCAACATGAGTACAGAAAGCGGGTAGTAAATCATTGGTTTATCGTAAACCGGTAGTAACTGCTTACTTGTTACCATTGTTAGCGGATAGAGTCTTGTTCCAGAACCGCCAGCTAAAATTATACCTTTCATAATAATTTCCTCCTTGGTTTTTGTTATTACATTTTTTTATAATCAGATAAGCCCTTAAAAACTCCAATAATTGCTTTGAACCTTCCCATCAATAAAAGCTTAAAGATTTTCTTGAAATAACAGAGAAAATATATTGGCTTAAATTTAGTGTATACCTCACTTTTTAAATTTTTGCGCAAATAATATAATTGATTTCGTGATAAGTAATACTCTTTAAAAAAAGAATTTTTTCCACTCGTTCCAGAATGAATGTGATAAGCAATAGCCTTTTCAGCCAAAATTGATCGATATCCTCGATTTTTTAGTCTTAAGGCTAAGTCAACATCTTCATAATAGGCAAAAAATTTTGAGTCAAAGAATTCATTATCACTAGATTCAACGTCCTTTAAGCATTTTTTTGAATATACAGCCGCTCCAGCGCATACACCGTCCAAAATGCTATTAAACTTAATCTCCTTTGAGTACACTTCTTTGTGAGCAACTTGTTTTGCAATGTAGTATCTGTTAAATATTATACCTGCCGCATCTATACTATCTCTCTGATAATAATTCAATAGTAGTATTTGAAATACATCAAATTCATTATTAAGCATTTCGATTGTATTTTTTAGCTCAAATAGACAATTCTTATCTAATTCGAGATCATTGTTTAGCGTTACGATGTATCTGTTATCATCTTTGAAAGCTTCGTTAATCCCTATGTTATTAGCTACTGAAAACCCAAAATTATGATCTAACTTCACGATTTTTAAATCTAATTTTTCACTAAACGAATTAATTATCTCTATTGAGTTGTCTTGGGAACCGTTATCTATAATATATATTTTAAAATCATTAAAAGTTTGTTTTTGTAAACTTGCCAAGAAACTTTGTAGTAATTTTTCTCCATTCCAATTTGCAGTTACTATCGAAAACATATATGTGTCCCTTTCATTGATGCTTAAAAAAAGCATCATTATTTTACAATTTCATCAAACTAGCTTTGTAATATTGGCATTATCAAATTCATATTTTCTTGATAATACAACTATTAACGCTGCATAAATGTATCCATAAATAACCATTGAATAATTTGTTATGCTTGCAATAAATGAGTAAAATAAGAAAGTAATAACAAATACAAAAATTACATTTTTCAATCTAATGTCTTGACTCTTTATGTGGCTAGACCAACATAACGAACTATAGAAACCAAGCAACCAGTTAAAAAGAATGTTACCGAAATAACCAAAATCACTTACAAAATCCCATACATATGTGAAGACGTTGAAAAGATATGGAATCATTACAGGATCCCTTCCACTCTCAATCTTTCTTATTAACACTTCATCAAAATCTGTTAGATTTAATGAGTTCAATAATTTGAACAGAGGTGTAAAAGTGTTAAGACCATAATTTAAATCTCCATTCCAGTTATCATAAACTTTTGAAAAAGCAACAAAAGAGCCTGTCAAATATCTATACGTATGTTCAATTAAGTATATTAATCCACTGGAATTTGATGCTGAGTTTGTACCTCCAAATCTCATGTTCCCAACTATTAAGAAAAACAATATTATTCCAATAGTAATTTTGCTTATTAATCTTCTATATTCTTTTTTAAAAGTAATTAGTTTAATACCATAATTCATTAATATTGGCACTAATAGTGAAATAACCATGATTATAATAAAATTTCTTTGTCCAATAAAAATCGAAACAACAAATGGACCTGAAAAAATTAAAATAAACTTTTTTTTGAAAATTTGATATTTAGAAAATATGAGACCTATTAAAATTGCTCCGCCCATACTAACAGCATACACTAAATATGATACGATTTTATTAATATGGGGCAATACATCTCCGCGTAATAGATAGGCATTGTAATTTGTAATACTAACGAATCCGACTATACTGATGGCCTGAAACAGCCAAAGAATCCCTCCAACAATTGATAACATGATTGAAATATCAATCCATTTCAATATTATTCTAGTTTTACCAGGTGTTATATGAGTATCTGTACTTATAATTCTCTTTCTACTTATTTGCATAATCAATCCTAGAAATATTGCACCCAATTGAAAAAACAAATTACTTATCAGCATTACGACTATCGATTCATCTGACATCCTATCATACTCAATTAAATTTAATGAGGTCATAAAAAGCAATGTGTTCCATAGAATCGAAAATAGTCCTAAAGGTGATTTAATAGTCTTAAACAAGATTTTAGAAACACTAATGCCAAAAATTAATAAAATAATGGAAAACACCCGTAAATACTCCATTTATTAACCACCTACATTCTTTAAACAAGATTATTATGGTCTAAATTTCCCCATTTTTTCATTTTTAAAATCTCCCCAACCTCTATAAATCATTTTAAATTTTTCTAACTTATTGTCCTCAAATAAACAAACTTGTATCAAATGTTTAACTGATAATAAGAACACTTTAGGAATCACCAAAAACTTTTTCGGCATTTTCTTAAGATAAAAATATAATCTGTTTCTAAACATATAGTAATGTCTAATGGGATTATGTTGTGATATATTAGACCAAATCAACTTTTTTGTATCGCCTAAATTTTGATTTAAAACTATATCTCCAAATCTTAAAATTATATAGCCGCTTTGTTTTACCCGCATGCAAAAATCATAATCGAGTCGATCAATAAAATATTTCTCATCAAATCCACCTGTAGCTTTAAAAGCTTTAAGATTTACAAAACTACCAGATGAAATAACCCAGTCTACTTCTGATTCGGTATTTTGTTTATCATTTCTCAGACTATTTTTATGATTATATTTAATGATAGGGGCATAAATACCAACATTTTTTCTATTGTCATTTTTTATTCTTTCGATAATATTTTGTATAGTTTCACATGAAATATAACTATCCTGATCAAGAATGCAAATAAAATCACAATTCTCATAAATAGCATTTTTGCACATGACATTGTAGGCTATAGAAAGTCCATTATTACCTTTATTGGTTGTATATACAAATTTTGTTTTATCCAAAAAGAAATTTTTATTTACTAATCTCTTCTCACAATTCTCAGTATTGTCATATAAATATACACGTTCAAAGACTTTATCATATTTTAGCATCTTCTCTAATTCTTCTAATGAGCTATTATAAAGTGTAATCCCACAACTAAATTTCATCTAAAATTATGTATGATTATAAACATATAATCATACCCTCCTTTTATTTTCTTTATAAGCAAAAAGTCATATTCTTTTATTGCACGAAATTAACAATATGAAATAAGTAGATCTAGAAATCCCGTTTACTAATAATTATCTAGGGCCTTATCAATAACATATTATCGGTATAAATATCCGGTTTTTTTTCAAAATTATTATTCCATCTTTCGGGGGCAATAATAATCTTGTGCTCACTATTGGACAAGAAAGCTCCCCACCAAGAAAATGAACTGTTTGATATTACAAAATGTTTGCATGTATATAACATTCTTAGACTCTCGTAATCCTTAAAACCTTCTATATATTTCACAGGATAATTGAATTTATATTGATTTTTAACCTTCTGAGTATCATCACTAAATATGAAAAATTCTACATCTGGTTGTTTATTATAAATGTATTCCATTCCTTTATAATAATACTCTTCAGTACAAACATTCCATGAAGATGACTTTATATAATCATCTCCAATCCTTATGCTAACGCCTACAGCATTACATGAATTCAGTTCGTTAAGTACAATTTTTTCTTCTACATTTGGTTTTTTGTTTACTCTTAGTAACTCAGATACTTGCTGTTTAATATCTGAAAAATATCTTTCGCTTTGAAAATAACCATAAAGACATTTTAATTTTTTTGAATTTTTCGCGTGATTATAATAATACGGTGTGAAATTATAATATAATCCCTTTCTCGACAATGATTTGTAAATCATCTCACCGAGATAACTCCTTAATCCCAAAACCTTAACAATTTTTTGAACTATATGATATATTTTTTGAGTTAGTCTAAGATATTTTAATTCAATTTGGGTTAAATCAATTTCTTCTATACTATTAATTGAATCGGAAATAATTAAGTTATTTAATGAGAAATTTCTGATTTTATATTTTGAATAAACTGAAGAATCAATAACGATTTCTTCATTATTTTCTATTGCCAATTTTTTAGCAAAAGCGATCTGGAACATTTGATTTCCCAAGCCACCCATCAATTTTACAATTATCATATAATACATCCTTTAATTGTCATTTTATTATTCTGCTAATTCTTTGTTAAACTTTATTTTACTACCTAAATAAAAGTCATAACTTTTAGGATAAAATGATCCCATCCCATTTTCAGGTGTATTCGTCATTTCGCCAAAATAAATCTTATTGTTCAATATATATAAATCCACTCTTATAAAGTCAAAGTCTTCAGACAGTCTTTCAGCAATATGAATAGCTTTATCCAATAGTTCCGGTTTGGGTATCTTTTCTCCATTTTCATAAATGTAGCGCACATCGAGCAAATTAAAATTTTTGTCATATAAATTTCTTTTATGACCATTAAATCTATCTAAATCTACTTGAATCAAATTTACCTTGCCGTTAAAGCAAAAAAACTTGTAATCTGGTAAATCTTCACCTCCAAATTCAATGAATTCCTCGACTATGAATTTCTTCTCTAAATTTTTATAAACCCATTGTCGAGTAAGCTTTCCATAATCATATTCTAGCCACTGATTAATTTCAGATTTCAACTCTTTATATGATGTAGTGTTCTTATTAATAATTTTCACCATGCCAGATCCATGATTTGCTTTAACAACAAATTTTGTTGGTAAATTTTGATACGAATCTATATCTAGATTTTTCCCCTCCCATAAAAGCTTGATGATATCACATCCTGTATTCTTATCGACAACATAACTTCTTACTTTAATTCGGTCTGCAACAGTCTCTCTCAACTTATTTTGAGAATATAGTTTTATAAAGTTGATTTTTTCATTTAAGCTTCTTGGTTTTTTGAAATGAGGTAGATATTTTAATTTCATTAAAAAAATCATCGTGTTAAAAACTCGATCTGGACAAAGTTGCATCATTCGCAGCATAAAGACTTTTTTATTCATAACGACCTCTTTTCATCATATTTATTGTCATTTGATTTCAATCTCTACTAAATAAGTCTCTTGTATAAACCTTATCTACTACATCCTTAATTTCATCAGATAATCTGTTTGATACAATAACATCAGAGATTTTCTTGAACTCATCAAAATCCTTTATTACTCTTGAATTATAAAACTCATCTTCATGAAGTGCAGGCTCAAATACCACTACCTCTATACCCTTAGCTTTGATACGCTTCATTACACCTTGAATTGCAGATTGCCTGAAGTTGTCAGAGTTCATCTTCATAGTGAGTCTATATATTCCAACTATTTTAGGGTTTCTCTTAATAATCATTTCAGCTATGTGATCTTTTCTGGTCCGATTAGCATCGACGATAGCAGACATAATGTTCTGAGGCACATCTGCATAATTAGCCAAAAGTTGCTTTGTATCTTTTGGTAAGCAGTATCCGCCATAACCAAATGAAGGGTTATTATAGTGATTCCCGATACGTGGGTCAAGTCCAACTCCCTCAATGATCTGCTGTGTATTCAAGCCTCTCACTTCTGCATATGAGTCAAGTTCGTTAAAGTAAGCTACGCGAAGTGCTAGATATGTATTCGCAAACAACTTGATTGCTTCCGCTTCGGTAGAATTTGTATAAAGAATTGGTATGTCCTTTTTTATTGCACCATGAACTAATAATTCGGCAAATACTTTTGCTCTTTCAGACCGTTCTCCAACTACAATTCTTGATGGGCGTAGATTATCATAAAGCGCTTTGCCTTCTCTTAAGAACTCTGGTGAGAAGATAATATTATTAGTTTCAAATTTCTCTTTAACTTTCTCTGTATATCCAACCGGTACTGTAGATTTAATTACCATTATAGCACTTGGATTTATTGACAATACATTTGCGATAACTGCTTCTACGGTTCTTGTATTAAAGTAATTTTTCTCCGGGTCATAATTTGTCGGTGTTGAGATAATTACATATTCTGCGTCTTTATATGCAATATAATTGTCAGTAGTTGCCATCAAATCTAATTTTTTTGTTGCCAAATATTTCTCAATTTCAGTATCAATAATTGGAGACTTTTTATCATTTATCATATCAACTTTGTCTTGGATGATATCAAGTGCAATAACTTCATTGTGTTGTGCCAATAAAACAGCATTAGATAATCCAACATAACCTGTTCCTGCTATTGTTATTTTCATAATAACCTCCAATTAATATAACTTAAGAAAAGTAATATTTTTTCACATTATTAAATGCATAAAAAAAGTAAAAATAAAGGCATTTATGTAGGGGCAGTTTAATAACCTTCCTATAATTGTGCCATTGCCGTTTCATAGCCTTTACTTTACTATTTGATAATGAACCTTCCACTCTTCTATATTCTGCTAAATTTTCATTTAATCCAAACGCTTTAAAGCCTTTTTTGAGAATCATTAACCATGTCAAGTTATCTTGTCCCCTCCTAATAAGAGGCATTCTAAAATCTCCAATCAATTCTCTATCAATTACTACAGTTAAACAACCTATAACGGTGTTTTTCAGTGCTTGAGAATAATTCAAACTTGGTGGCACTTGAAATTGCTTTTGCGTATCATTATTTTTATCGAGGATGTACTCATAGCCTGTAAAAGTAAAACCATATCCATTTTTCTTCATGAAGTTTAACTGTTTTTCTAATTTATTGCTTTTCCACCTATCATCTGAGTCAAGAAAAGCGATGTATCGTCCCTTAGCTGCATCAAGAGCTGTATTTCGTGCAACAGCAGCTCCCGAATTTTCTTCTAAGTCTATTAAATTAATTCTAGATTCACGTTTTGTGTACTCCTCAATAATTTCTCGTGTTTTATCAATCGATTTGTCATTAACAATAATCATTTCCCAATTACCATATGTTTGACTAAGTACACTATCTATGCTTTCTGAAATGTAATTTTCACAGTTGTAAGCAGGAGTAATTATTGAAACCAAATCCTTTTCTAGTTGTATATTCATTTCGTAACTGTCTCCTCTACCTTATTATTCTCAGTCTTAGCCTTATTCCAAGTCCCACCTTCAACAACACCATCACTTCTTAGAACACTAAATATCGTCCCAAAGAAACATCTGACGTCCATCATGAACCCAATCTTGTCAGTATACTCTCCATCAAGTCTAGCTTTCACGTCAATCTCAAGCTCATCTCTACCATTAATCTGCGCCCAGCCTGTGAGGCCAACCGGCACGTCATTCGCACCATACTTATCTCTTTCTTCAATCAGATCATACTGATTCCATAGTGCTGGCCTCGGACCGATGATGCTCATCTCACCTTTAAAAATATTTATGATCTGTGGCAGCTCGTCTAGAGATGTTCTACGCAGGAACTTACCTACCTTAGTAATCCACTGATCAGGATTCTCTAAAAGATGTGTTGGCGTGTCCTTCGGCGTATCGATTCTCATGGTTCTAAACTTCAATATATGAAAATGACTCTTATGGATCCCAACTCTCTTCTGCTTAAAGAGAACAGGTCCAAGGGAGTCAAGCTTGATTGCAATAATAAGTCCTAAAAAAACAGGAGATAAAATGATAAGTCCTATGCCAGAAAGTATGATGTCTATTAATCTTTTAATTTTTAAGTAAGTCATAATAGTTGAACCTCCATTAACATATATGTAATTGCTCAAGATGAGCACTTGCTTTCAAATTTATGTGTTTATCCCTACATATTAATAGTATGTCCGTACACCTACACAACATTTTCCGCTTTAGCCCTAGCAATTGCAACGTTTTGAGCACGCATCCTTTTCCAATACTAACCTCGTCCAATCCACCCAAAAAACGTCTATAGAACCTCATTTCAAACTATCGTGCAACTTTAGCTTACTCTCAATCCCCATCTCCCACTTCACATAACATAAAATAGTAAATATTCTAAATTGTTCACCAATTTCCATTTACAGCCACAAAAATTCCCTGTATAATAAACTTATCAAATTCGAAAGGATGATCCTTATAAAATCGACAGGTATTGTTCGCAGACTAGATACACTCGGCCGTGTCGTACTACCTATTGAAGTCAGAAGACAAAAAGACCTCGAAGAAAAGGATCCAGTTGAAATTTTTGTTGATGGAGATTACATACTTTTAAGAAAATATGAACCTCATTGCTTATTCTGCGAAGACAAAATAGGCAGTATCTATTTTAAGGGCAAACCACTTTGCCCCGACTGTATAGACTTTTTTAAACAAGCAGGTGTCTAACCTGCTTTTCTTATTTTTTGTATTGGAATATGTAAAACAAGATGCCAAAAATCCTCATCAGCCACACCCAGTCAGGTCTATTTCTCAAAAAAAGCGGAACTGCGACTGCAGTTCCGCTTTCCTCATTTCAGCATCCAATTTCGCCTAATTGTTTGAATCGATAGGTTATAGATGCCAATCCACTTCCAAGCGGAAGCTCCAAAAGAGCTCACAACAAATCTTCTGAAAGCCGCTAGGCTTTCTCTTTTATTGAACGGAAGCCCCTCAGGGCTTCCGCACCCTCTTTAACATTTCTAATCTACAAATCAAAACCGTTAATCTAAAAGGGCTTCCGCACCGTTATTGCAATACCTCTTATTGACATTCACAAGTTCCTAGATCTGATGCTTTTAATCTATTTCAATTTCCTAATTTGAAGTGACTTCATCTACTTCGACAAAAGATTCCCCACCATCTGCGCCGCTTCCGCACGAGTCGCATTCGCCAAAGGCTTAAACGTCCCATCCGGATACCCGCCAATCAACTGATTAAACCTTGCGGCCAACACGCGATCTTTAGCATATTGACTGACAGTGGATAGATCTTTAATCTCTACCGCCACACTCTTAACACTCGTTCCAATCCGCTTCTCATATGCCTTCATAATCATGATGGCCATATCTTGACGGGTAATGTTGGCATTCGGATCAAATTGACCGCTGCCCACACCACTGACAAGACCATGAAGTGCAGCGACATTAACATACTGATAATACCAGTCATTCGTATATACATCATTGAAGGTGACTTTGATATCCCCTTTAAGCTGCAGCGCCTGGACCAACAGTGTCGCGAATTCTGCTCGTGTAATAGTGCCATTCGGCGCGTATTCTGACTCTGTTCTGCCGGAAACAATATTGTGCGCTGCCAGTTCTTCCACCACAGCTTGTGCCCAGTGGGAGGTCATATCCGTGAAGGAGACACTTCTCTGAAGAACCCCATAAACACTTAGGTGAGGCGCTTTAAAGACCACTCGGTTATTTATGACCTGGCTTCGGATGTACTCCCATGCTTCTGTTGTTTCATTATAGTAATAAGCGCCTACAGTATGAAGGCCAGTTCTAAAACCGCCCAGCGGCAAAGACACCATTGGCTGAATGTTGGACAGCGTTTCTGTCACATTGCCCTGTGCATCCGTCAAATAAACCGAAAGCTTATAAGCGCCACCTACGACGACTTTTGAGCCACCATTGGTGGTGCTGAGGCCGTTGGTTGACTTAGGAGCAAGATCGACAGTTAAAATCTGGTCTGAACGCAGCGTTTTCACAATGTCCGCTGTCAGAGTCAAGTGAACCGTGCCGCTGTCGACTCTGATGCCAAGATTACTCTGCTTTAAAAATGCTACTGCTGCAGGATCCACTTTAGCGGTTGTTCCAACTGCTTCGACACTAATGTTTCTGCTGAGGGACGAGATCTCGCTGCTTGTAAGGATCGCTGAAAGAGATTTCATGATATCCAAAAGTGCTTCATCCTGTGCAGCATCTGCTGCTTTAACCATAGCCTCTGTAATCAGCTCAGCGGCAGGAATTGCCCCTACTCTCTCGAGCAACATTTCTACGAGCTCAGCTGCCTGGGCATCAAGCTCGTGGTGGGTTGCACCGGAAGAATCTTTCACTATAGCTGGCGCAATAAATTGTGAGAGGATCTGGTTGACATACTTCACAGCATCCTCGTTGGTGACACTGGCGTTGTCCAGAAGCTTTTCAACAAGTTCAGTCGCCCGTTCTGCAATTTGAAGTGTTTCTACTATGTCCTGCTGGCCTGAAAGCCCTTCTTTTTTAAGGCTTTCAAGAACAGGGTCCGCTTGGGCAGGTGTCACTACAGGCGTGTTTATGAGCTGACTTGCTTCACGCATAGGGAGCGAAGTATAAGTGGCATCCGGGTTAGGCGTTACGTCTAACGGTTTTTCAGGCGTTGGGATGTCGCCCACTACCGGTGGCAGGACAGGTGGAGGTAAAATGATTGGACCACCACCACCGCCTGAGTATTTAACTTCACTCACTAACTTATTATCAATGAGAATTTGGATCACATTCTGGTCTGCCATAAACATGGTCTCCTCATTGAGAATTGTCAGAACTGCATTTGATACCGCTCTTACTGAGGCCATATGCTGATCAGTCCCAGGGACATCTGTATTAGCAAAAATAAAAGTTTTAATTTCAACATCTGACAGTTGACTTGTATTTAGTACCAGTGCGTATTTTAAAGAAGCATCTTGAGTCGCTGTACCAAAAGTATTCTTCTTAACAATTTCTGTGACGAAATTATTCATAATTGCGACGCGCTTCGTAGGATCATCAGCAAACTGATTCACACGATCTTTAAATTTCTGAGGCATGTATGACCATAATTCCGACGCCATAGTTTGCATTTCATTGGCATATTCTATTTTTTCCAGGCTATCAATTGAATCGTCTGCAACAATTTTGTTCAACATATTTTGTATATCCAATTTATTATCATCAATCCATTGGAAAATATTGTTGTAGACTTCTTCATCAAACTCATATTTATTGAGATAACCACCATTCAGATTATCCGCTTTAATGATTTCATCTTTCAACATTTCACGATTCCCATAAATCTTTACCAGCGCTGCATTTATTGCGATAACGTCTGTGGCACTTAAGGACTTCAAATAAGGTTCATAAACTGCGTCAAATAAAGAGATATAGGGATTGACGATTGCAAAGGTCGTACCTACCCCAACACTCCCAACCAACATCACTGCCGCCAGCACCATCGCCAGCCATTTCTTTTTTACCAATTTCATACTAACGCCTCCTCTTCTGCTTATAATCTGTAAACTCTATTCAAAATTACCATAGAACAGCTGCATCATCTTGATGACGAGGACACTGGCTTCCGCCCGGGTCACCACTTGGTTTGGTCTGAAGGTACCGTCCGGATATCCGGAGAAAATACCCATCTTTGTGAGCCATAGCAGATCTTCCTGTGTTGTTTTGCTAAGATGGTTTATATCTGTAAACGTCAGGCTCGTGCCTCCCTCAGGATTCAGTTTAAGCGCCATAGCCATGTTGGCCATGATGTTGGCTGTCTTTTCACGTGTAAGCGGTTCGTTTGGCAAGGCCAGGTCGCCTTGAAGAGCGAACAGCTTCAAGTAGGATCCATAAGCCATGAAATCATAATGCCAATCTGTGGGTTTCACGTCTACGGGTAGAATTTCAGGTTTTAGGGTTCTGAAGTCCTTTGAAAAGGCTTTGACCAGCATGGTGATGACCTCCGCTTTCGACAGGGTCACCTCCGGCCGGTAGGTGCCGTCCGGATAACCAGTAATGACGTTGGCTCTGGTCAAAAGTGTCACATAACTGCCGGACCAGTGGGTGGTCATGTCTTTAAAGCTTTGCTTCATACCAAGGGATGGCTTCACAATGGAGATCCCGTCCGGTAATAGCGTGCCCTTTACTTCCTCAGTGGGCGTGAATACGGAACCGCCGTTGACGGTAGTGGCATATTTGTTGTTCAGCATCAGCATGCCGTTTTTGCTCAAATTGACGGACGCGTCTACAAGGGCCATTCGGTCCGCGAAGGACCAGGTTTTTAAGGCCTCCAGATTTTTAATGACAACCTCTGCTGTGATCCCGTTGGCAGCCATAAACTCCTTCTGGGATTGGGTGAGCTGAGTCTGGTAATTGGTTTTGGTCACTTCCAAGGTTTCCTGATCGTAAAACGTCACTTTCAGGAGACTGCCAAAGTTGACGCGCTCTTCCTTAGGTTGGTTCTCCAGAGCCTTCAGCATCAAGTCTATGTAGACCGTATCGAGACCATCGGCAAAACTCATTGAGCCTGTAAGCATGATCAGTGCTGCCAGTGCACCTGCGGCGCATTTTTTCCACTTAAACGACATCATTGTTGGCCCTCCTGACCTTTTTTTAATTATATTTATTAAATAGTCCCAGGATCCACTGCTGCTCTTCCACTGAGAAACGACTATAAAAAAGCGACTTGGCGCTTTCCTTTTCAGTTTCTGTTAAACCACCCTGACTCCACTGCATCAGTGCGTTAATTTCCTTCGCGCTGAGTTTGGAAGAGGCCAGTTTATAGGCTTTTGCCTTTTCTAACAAGGTCACATCCTTCGTTTCAACGACTATAACCGTATTCGAAGGATTTTTGTCCTCTGTATTTGCAGATTGTTTTACAGGTGATGCCGTCTGGCTGACGTTCCGTTCTGGCCGTGACGCTGCCTGAGTGTCTGACTGGGTTATCCCAGAAGCTCCAGTGGCTTCAGATTGAGGCGACGCCGCTTCTGTCGCTTCGTCAACTTTAGGCAGTAAAGCGGCTTGAGGCGCCAAGACTTCCACAATCTTACTGGAAGCCAGGGTCATCATCTGATCCGTCTTGTAGTCCAAGTAGATCACGGTGACAATGATCGTGATCAATATGGACGCAGTTAATAACATCCAGGTTTTTTTACTCTTAACGACGCGCATATCGCCACGCCTCCAGTCTCTTCCAAAAGCTCTCTTTCAGCATGACTGTTGCCGATAGTTTTGCGTCCTCAAAACTTGACCACGCTTCATCAAAACTGTTGTCGACTTCGTAGCCCTTAAAGGCGCGCTCCGGATTGCGCCTGGTCAATTGTTCAAAATAATCCTGACGCGTCAGCGACTTTAAAATCTCAAGAGAGTCTCCAACCTGAGGTGACCGCTTAGTGTCATTATGGGCATCGCTTCCAACAAAATGATACATTTTATACTTCAGCAGCTTTCTGGCGGTTCTTCCCGTGCTGGAACTTGGATGCTTTAGACTGCCAAGGTTGAGCTGCAGATAGGCCCCGCTGTCAATGAGTTCGACTGCCAGTTCCGGCTTCTCAGTTATAGCGCTGCAGCGCTCCGGATGGGCAATAATGATCTTAATGCCCAGCTCTTGGAGATCTGCGATCAAAGAAAAGGTTTCAGGCATCCAGCCAGACATGGGCAGTTCAAGAAGCAGATAGCGATTGGCAATGAGGATGACCTCGCCTTTTTTGATGTGATGAATCAGTTCCGGCATGAGGTAGGCTTCATGGGCCGGCACGATTTGAAGGTCCATCCCTTTAGTCTGTAGGAATTTGGATATGACTCTGGCCGAAATTAGAAGATCCTCACGCTTTCCATAGGGCTCCCCCGCAATGAAATGAGAGGTCGCCAGCACGTGGCTGAAACCCGCATTCAGTGACTGCCTGGCCATGCGGCAGGTCATATCATGGCTGCTGGCACCATCATCACCGGGAACATTCGGGAGTAGGTGAGAGTGAATATCATACATGCGTGTTGATCCTCCTGCTCTCTAGAGCTGTCTTAGGATAAAGCAAGACTTCAATGGCTTCAACGTCTTTTAGCGTCGCTTCTTCTTGAAAAGTCCGCGTTTTTGGGGTTCTTGTTCTTCCCCATACGCCCCGCCGTAATAAGCATAATACTTATACTTGTAATAACCGCCTTCATTGATGGGCAGTCGATTCATGACAACACCCAAAAGGTTGGCATTCACGTTTCTCAGAAGTTCTACAGCGTAAGCCGTCTGTTTGCGGTCACCGTGACCTATCCGCAGCACCAGCATGGTTCCGTCCATAAACGTGGACAATATTTGAGCGTCTGTGACTATGCCAACCGGCGGCGCATCCACCAGGATCAGATCATAGGCGTCCTTCAGTTTCTCCATAAGTGCGCGCATGCGCTTGGATCCCAGTATTTCAGAGGGATTAGGCGGAATAGGACCGGATAGCATCAAGTCGAGGTTAGGTTCCTCGGTCGGGATGACAAATCTGATTGGGGATTCGTCTGAAATCAACGCATCAGATAACCCTTTGGCGTTAACCTTCTTAAACATTTTATGAATACTGGGTTTACGGAGATCTGCGTCAATGATCAACACTCTTTTACCAGCTTTCGCTGAGACAACGCCGACATTGGACGTGGTTGTCGTCTTGCCCTCACCTGCCATTGAACTGGTGAAGACAATAGTTTTTAAGGTATGATCCAAATCCGAAAACTGAATGTTTGTCCTAAGGGTTCTGTAAGCTTCAGAAATAGGTGACTTAGGACTGATATGTGAAATTAGCGTATCCATTTTAGTTGTCCTCCTGCATTTCAGGAATCATGCCTATGACCGGGAGTCCCAGCAGCTGCTGTACCTCTTCCGGGGTCTTGATGGAACGGTCGAGAAACTCAATCAGGAAGGAGATGAACACACCCAGCATCAAACCAAGGACCAGACTGATGGCCAAATTCAAGGGAATGCGGGGAGAAACAGGCACTGATGGGATCTCAGCATAATCGATCACCTGGACATTCTCGATCTTCATAATGTCGGAGACTTCTTCCATGAACGTCTTGGCCACTTCATTGGCAATCAGGGCTGCTCTTTCGGGATTAGTATCTCTGACAGCTACTTTGATGACCGCCGTATTGTTTAGTAAGGTGACACTGACCTTGGACCGCAGCTCGCTTGGGCTCAAGATATTGTCGAGATCGCTGACAACTTTATTCACAACAGCGTTGGATTTAGCAATTTCGGCATAAGTGCCTATAAGCTGCTGATTTGTAAGTATCCCCTGGTTGTTGATCTGTGACGTCGACAATTCCTCTACCGGCTTGCCCAGCATCAGGGTTGTATAAGTTTCATACTCTGGCGTCAGAAGAAAAAACGAGACCCCCGCACTGATCAGTACCGCTAAAATGGTCATCACCGAGATCAGCTTGATGTGCTTTAACAGCATGTAAAACAGCTCCCTGAGATCCAGGGTGTCCAATTCATGATCCATGTTACAAAAGCCTCCACTTCTAGATTTAGGAATTCAGGTGTACATTATGCTGGCCGGCTGCATTTAATCTAACAATAGCGCAACAATTTTATCCTATCATGATTTCAACCTTCCGTCATCCGAGGGCCTTCACAACAGTGCAAATTGTCAATAACCAGTGAAAGTCAAAGAAGTAATGTGCTCAAAGATTTCGCTTTTTTGATCTGGTTCAAGGTGTCACAACCTGCCACTGCTGAATTTCAGCAGACGGCATATTGCATCCGTTTTCAATAAATGCCGCGTTGATCTCACGATTGTCTCTTTGATAGGAAGGCACCAAAGATTCCAGCGTTATTAAGAATGTCTCCATATCTCCGGATTGAATTACCTCTCTGAGTATTTCCAACCGTTTCAGTAGAAAGGCGTACTCTAAACGATTTGGTTTACCGACAAAAATCTTTTGGTGCTCGGTTTCACCTTCAACCGACTCCTCAGAGGTTAAAAGCTCCTCATAAAGCTTTTCGCCAGGTCTAAGACCTGAAAAGACGATTTCAATGTCTCTATATGGTTCAAGACCGGACAGGCGAATCAGATCCTCCGCCAGAGTCAATATTTTGACTGGTTCGCCCATATCAAGGACATAGACATCTCCGCCTTTTGCAATGCCGCCAGCCTGAAGGACCAGCCTTGAGGCCTCCGGAATGGTCATGAAATACCGAATCATGTCCTTGTGGGTCACTGTCAGCGGGCCGCCTGACTGGATCTGTTTCTTAAAGAGCGGAATGACACTGCCGTTAGATCCCAGAACATTGCCGAAGCGAACCGCAGTAAAGACAGTTTTGCTCGATTCCACAGACTGAACGATCATTTCCGCGATACGTTTGCTCACGCCCATAATACTGGTTGGATTAACGGCTTTATCTGTCGAGATCAGGACAAATCTTTCGACACCGTAGTTGATAGAGGCGTCTACCAGATTTAGGGTTCCAAAGACGTTATTCTTGACCGCCTCCCGCGGGCTGCGTTCCATCAATGGCACATGCTTATGGGCAGCAGCATGGAAGACGACCTGAGGTCTTATTTCATTAAATATTCTGCAGAGTTCTCCACGATCTCTTACGGAGGCAATAACCACATCCAGCTCCACTTTCCCCAGACCTCTGGTTTTTAACTCGTTGGCCAGATCATAGACTGCGTTTTCATTGATGTCGAGAATAACTAGTTTTCTAGGTGAAAATCTTAGAATCTGACGGCACAGCTCTGACCCTATAGAGCCGCCGCCGCCCGTGACTAAAACCGTTTTGTATTCAAGATAATATTGAATGCCTTCCAGGTTAAGGGTAATTTCGTCTCTTCCCAACAAATCCTCTATTTCCACATCTCTGATCTTCTTCATGTCCACGTTGTCGATCATCATTTCTTCCAGTGATGGTACGGTTTTGACTTTGGCACCGGAGCGTTTGCACTCCTCCAAAATCTCCTTCCGGTCGTGCATAGGCACAGAAGGAATAGCGAGGATAATTTCGTCAATCTTGTGGCGTTTCACTACACTTAATATATCGTACCGATTGCCCAAAACTTTAATGCCGTTGACCAATGTGCCTTCTTTTAAAGGATCATCATCAATGAAAGCTTTGGGGTACCCAAAGCGCTGGGGCTCAGACAGCAAGTGCCTCGCCGTCATGCCGCCGGTATAGCCAGCACCAATAATCAACACATTTTTATAGATCTGCTTGATAGTATACGCTCTGTTCTTCAACCTTCTGACGACTCTGTAGCTCAATCTGAAGCCGCCAATCAATACGACATCGAAAAATGATATCAAAAGCAGACTCTTATAACTGAATACGGAACCTAAGGAGATATCCAGAATGACCACGAACAGATGGCTGAGGACGCCAAAACTAGCAATCCGTATAAGCTCATCCACGCTGGCATGCTCCCACAGGCTGTCATAGAGCATCAACACCTTGATTAAGATCAGTTTGATGCCAATCATGAACACTATGTACTGCAGCGCGTTCTGGAATAAAAAGACCAATCGTTCAAGATCCGCTTTCAGGATGATCGCAACTACTATGGACGCAAAAAGAAAGACAATATCAATGAGCAGTATGGAAAATTTTCGCGTCGATTTCAAGATCAACCCTCCCAACAAATTGTTCGGTTTACATAATCATACATTCTTGCATTTCGCTTACACACCAAGGATTATTATACTATAATTTCGATGTCGAAAATTAGACAAGAATGTCGAATAGACACATTTATGAAAAAATTTACGCTTATCAATTTAGGCAACAAAAAAAGGCCGCTAAGAGCTGCCTTTGAATGTCAAAATGCAACTGGCTGACTTTTCCCGTGGGAGGAAGTCCCTATAGCTTTGTGCCCTGAAGTTTCCCTCAGTTTACCGATTTTATTCATTTTTTGTATTTTTTATAATTGTCTTAAACAAGTATATCACAACCAGAAAGATTTTAAAGGTCGAAGATTGTCGCATGCGTTACAAATAAGTAAATTGTTTACATAAACTATTTGTATGAATAAAAAACGCCGGTTTGGAAGTTGTGAAACCTGCTACCAAACCGGCGCTCCACCTTACCTAATACACAAACGGCTGCACATCAAAGGACATGGACCTCAAATAATGCGTTACCCCGTCTGCATTCACAGGATCATAATAATCTATGTAAGCCCCTATGGTATAGAGCTCGCACACCTTAAACTCAAAAGGATCCTCCCCCGGTTCAAAGACCGGTGTGATCCAGGCCAGAAAACGATCACTGTCTGCGCTGATTTCGGTCATGGTGATGACGCTTTCGAAGTAGTCGTAAGAAAACATCAAAACCTCTGCCGTCTCAACGACATTTGGATCTGTATTGAGATCCGGGTCTATTAGATAAAGCTCAATAGGAACATTGGCGTAATGAGTTTTGCCAGCGGGCAGGATCATAAGGATTTCCGCGGTATGGGTTGGTTTGACTTCCGGTACCTCAGGCTCTGGCGCTGGATCCGGCTGAGGCGCTTCAACCACAGGCGCCTCTGGTTCAGTTGGCTCTTCCGGCGTTTCTGGTACTTCCGGAATTACTGGTGGTTCTGTAGGCTCTTCCGGCGTTTCTGGTGCTTCCGGAACTACTGGTGGTTCTGTAGTGACGGGAGGTTCTGGTTGCGAAGTTGGGTCCGGATCCGGCTGAGGCTCGGGCTGTGGCTGTGGCTCAGGCTGTGGCTGCGGCTGTGGTTCTGGATTTGGTGCGGGATCCGTCTCCGGGACTGTCACCACAGGTTCTCCAAGGGGAATTGGTTTTGGCACTATAGCCGTTAAACCCTCTCTCATCCACTGAAGCTGAGATTTTGCCACCAGACAGATGGCTTCAGCATGGGTGAGCCATTGACGACTTTTGAAGGAGCCGTCCGGAAAGCCTTTAAAGATCCCCTTCTGGGTCATACCCAGGACAGATTCGAGTGCCCAGGATGGAATGTCCGGCTGATCCGTGTAAAGCTGCTGAGACAGAATCCTTTCCGCTTTCATCAAATGATGAAGGTAAAAGGCGCCTTCCATTCTGGTGACATAGAGCGTTGCTGCGAGGTCGCGGTTTTCACCGCTGCCTGGTGGGATTTCATAGGCTTCAAGACCCTCAAAGCTGTTCTGAATGAGGATTTCAAAAGCCCCGCGGGTCATTGGGGCATCCAGAAGTCCCAGGGACTCGAATTCATCAATCAAGGGATGCCACTCCTCAGTTATGCCAGGTGACTGCTTGACCCAGTGCGTCGACTGCGCGGCGCTGGCGGCCAGACTTGTGTTCATAGAAGCGCTTCCAAAAATCATGATAAAGCTTAACAGCATGGACAATAGAGTTCTCATTTTGTTTTGACGGTTTGTCTTCATGTAGTGCCACTCCTTCTGCGTTGAATGCTAAAGTGGTTGTCGAATACATTACTGTGTGCCCGTCTCAATTGTCATTTGAAGCGCTCATAAAGCCTGGCCGGAATTAGTACAGCATTCTTGAAATATCTATGCAAAAGAACGTAAAACCTGCTGGCAAAATTCAGGCTTAACATTCACTTTTTATTGCACAGTTATTTCCGGAATGTACTACTGGTTTGCCGCTGGATCACCTCCCTGGATCCGAAGTCACAGTCGTTGACATAAAACTGGGAACAATTTCCTTCCCCAAAGGATTGTATCGAAAAATATACACTATGTAAAGAAGTTTTTAGGGATTTACTATTAATTAATCCTTATATTTACATAACATTTACTGGAAATAATTAAGAAACTGCATAAGGGTTTCCAAGTCCCTTAAGAACCGGTAACAATGTGTCCTCCGCCTTGTATCCAAAGGGGGTCTAATGATACACTATAGGCATTGTGAGGTGGCATTTTATGCGTATGAACTTAAACTTAAAAAGTTATAGAACTATTGGGATCGTCATGCTGATAACGCTGATGTTGACCGCTGCCTTTGGAATGAGAAGCGTTTGGGCGGAAAGCGCCAGTTCTGAGGGCGTGGTGTCTGACACAGGGACCATCGGCAACTCAACTGAAGAAATGCCTCTTGAGGAGGACATGACGGAAGTGCCAGAGCTGGACGAGGCGTTTATAACCCACTCCGAAAAAGCCCGGGTGCTGTCAGTAGTGGAGCGCACCCCTGATCCGGAGGAGCAAATTACGCTGGAGCAGACGGTGCAGCTGGAGATCCTGACGGGGAAATTCAAGGGTCAGATTACTGAGACCATCAACGTCCTCAGCGGCAACTCGATCTATGAGCTGCCGGTGTCAGAGGGCGACAAGGTCATGGTGCACATTGAGGAGTACCCGGAGTCCGGGGATTATGTGGTGTATGTCTCGGACTATGTGCGGGATACCTACATTTACTGGCTGGCCGGATTCTTTCTGCTGTGCGTGCTGGCCATTGGGCGGATGCAGGGACTAAAAACCATTGTGACGTTGGTGATCACCATGACCCTGGTTTACAAGGTGCTGCTGCCGGCGCTGCTGGCGGGTTACAGCCCCATTTTGATTACGGTGGGAATCGCGGTGGTCATCAATATTGTGACTTACCTGGTGATCAGCGGGTTTCAGCGCAAGAGCTACGCGGCCATTATTGGGGCATCCCTGGGGGTAATCATAGCGGGGGTTCTGGCGTATACGGTGGGCTCCATGGTGCGGCTGACCGGACTTTCCGGGGAGGAAGCCGGGATGCTGCTGTATATACCGCAAGGGACGGTATTCAACTTTAAAGAGCTGATGTTCTCCGGGATTTTACTGGGTGCCCTTGGGGCAGTTATGGACGTGGCTATGTCAATTTCCTCTGCTATTGACGAGGTCCACAGGGCGAATCCTCTGCTTAAAAGCAAAGCACTTTTCGCTGCAGGCATGTCGGTGGGCAAAGACATCATGGGCACCATGAGCAATACGCTGATCTTGGCATATACCGGCAGCTCCATTCCCCTGCTGCTGATTTTTATGGCTTATGACACGCCACTGGCGCGGATCATCAATTTGGATCTGATTGCCACGGAGATAGTTCGGTCCTTGGCAGGAACGATTGGGCTGGTGCTCACGATTCCGATCACGGCAGTGATTGCGGTGGGGATGAAGGGAAAGTAGATATAAAATCAAAGCGCCCCACACCCATTCAGCTGGATTACGCTGAAGGAGTGTGAGGCGCTTGGTTTTTGATGCCCAGAGAAATACGTTTTCGCAGACATACAGTTATGTGGCGTAAACATGCATGCTTTATACATCCTTATTTAGGAGGTCACTCAAACTAAGCTCTTTATAATTGGTTAGACTTTTATAAGTTTTTATAGCGTCCAAAATTTGTTCTACATTTTCAAACTCACAAATAAAGCGGCCAATAGACTTAATATTCTTAATTCCGTATTCAGCTTGGCAAAATTCACTAGGCTTGTTTTTTGACTTATGCTTTCTTGAATAACGTCCGTAATCTCCTTTTTTGATAACGATCAGAATTTCAATTTCTGGTCTTGTTATAATATTAAAGACTTTATCTTTATAGCGATCTTCATAGACAGCATCTAATTTAAACTTCTCATTCTTTGAGTCGACAATTCTAATTATAATGACAGGTTTTTCAAAGTATAAACTCAAGAACTCATCTTGAATCTTCTTAACAGCTCTTGTACGGGTGATTTTCTCAAAAAGCAGATCCTGTCTTTTGAATATCAGAAGGTCGTTCTCAAGCAAATAGTTTATTAAGTCCTCTTCTGCCCTTCCCTCGCATATACAAAGTACATAATGATGTCCACTTATGAATTCACCAATTTGCATAATAGCTCCTTCACATCTTTAATGAGTTCATAGCTTGGAGACGTGCCGTCGATATAATTCGACAACAGAATTTCACTTTTTTTAATATCATTTCTATTTACTAATTCCGAATATTTGATGACTTTACTGACGAAGTCCTGATCTCTTACAAGAACGTAAATATTGTCTTTTCTATCAATCACATCGATGATCTCAGAATAGTGCGTCGAGAAAATGAGAGTAGCTCCGACTCTATTGATCTCCTCGTCTGTAAAAAGACCAATCAGAATCTGGACAAGTTTTTTTTGTATATGATTCTCAATTTCATCAATGATTAAATAACCACCGGTTTTCATGACTAATGCAATTGTAAAAAAAAGGTTGCTTCCTTTTATTGTGCCGGAGGACAAATAATTTTCAGTTTCAAAAATGTTAGTTGTATACTTTTTATCTTTATTCTTAAATTTGATCTCACATTCTTCATTGTTTGATTTGATAAATTCAATGCTGTTGTCAAACAAATTGACAAAGGGCATGATGTCATTCCCTCTATTATGGTAAATATTGATATTCGTCGCGCTGATGGTATCTCTATATATGACATCATTTCGAGTAAAGATCGATACTATACTGTCTTGAGGTTTTAAAAAGCTATTTTTGCTATTTGTTACATCGCTTCTTCTTAAAAGGATTTTCTCAAATTCATTAACGCTCTCCTTATTTCTTACTTCCGATTTAACTTTTGAATAGACAATTTCATCTTTGAAATAGTACTTATTGTCCTGCAACTGGTCCTGTATTCCTATAGTGGAGATCAATTGATAAAAAATACCTTCATTATAAAAGTCAACTTTCATGATCGTTCCATCTTTTATAACACCGTTAATAGGGCTAATGTCATCAAGCCCTGCGTTATGAATTACAATTTTAAAAGCCAGTCTTAGAAGTTTTAATAGTGAGGTTTTGCCTGAAGCATTTGGACCTGTTACGGCCACTACATTCTGTGAGTAAATTGACTTATATATTTTGGCAACTTGACTGGATTCAGTCACTCTATCCGTGGCAGTTAAATCGAACGTAAAACCTTTTTCAAAGATTCCAATGTTTTCAAATTCAATTTTAAGCAGCTTCATAGCCTCACCTCCAATTTAATTATATCATTCGAATTGATGTTGTAAACATATAATCTGTTTATATTTGCAATTTTATAGTTTTGTAATTCAAAGTGAGGCGACTTAAAGAGGATGACTCTTTTTGGCTTTACATCGAATATCGTGGGATGGTGTGCGTTGGAGGAACCATCGGCAAAAAAATTATTGCTTTAAATTAGTCAAAATCTCCCCATACCGCCCTGTGGCCATCTCTGAAGGCTCACCCATTTTGCAGAACTTGAGCTTTGCCAGTTTGGCATGCGGCCGCTCGACAACCAGCTGACCATTATCATTCAACTTCCCGCGGAGGGCGTCGAGCATCTCGAGAAAACGAGGATCGTGCTTAGCTGCTTTATAGAAGGATAGGACGTAGGTGGTATAGAACAGGTTGTAGCGGAGGAAGGGATATTCGACTTTCATGTACTGCCCGCCTATGCCAAAATGGCATGGTCCTGTTGGAACGCGGACGGTCCAGTGGTCCAGGAGGGTCTCGACGGCGCGGTCCAGGGACGTCTCTTTATTGTTCCAGCCGGCACAGCGGAAGGCATCCAGTGCCCAGAGGGTGACGCCGGGGTTTGAATGTTCGGTTTCCGGTCCCCTGCCCCAGATGAATTTGTTGCAGCGCCAACCGCCGTCTTCGTAGGGATTGCTGATGAGGTAGTTTAGTGATGAGATCACACGCTCATCCTGGGCATAGCCGTTTCGGCAGAGGGCAGCTGCAGCAATGGTGGTATGGCAGGGATAAATGGCGCCTTTGGGAGCGACTCGTACACGGCCGTCTTTTTGAATACAGTCGAGGACTAATTGGGCGGCGCCTTGGAGGGCTTCGTTGAGGTTGGCCTGGGTGGCGGCATTGACGGTGTTATCACTTAAGTCGGTAAGGTTAAATTCGCTCAGGATGAGAAGCGCGTTTAAAGTACTAAACGGGCCGCCGACGCCGATTTTGTGATCCGGTGTGGCCCAGAAGTCTGCCCCGTTGTCGTGCCGGGTGGAAAGGTAGTCGTCGAGATCTTGTGTGTACATGGACTCACCCCCAAGGATGGTTTCGGGTTTTTATTTGCTGGAGCGTTATTAATATTGTTTCCCTTCTGTGAGGGAGGTCAAACAGACTGGTTCTTGCAGTATTTGTGAGCTGATATTTCGTAAAAAATGACTACTTATGAGTAGTCAACTCATGAGTTGTTGATATGACAAACTGAATTAAGAAATGCTGTGCTTTTTTTCAACGTAAAGCCCACAGATCCCAGCGCCTCTTTGGTGCGCTGGGATCTGTGGGCTTTCCATTAAATAAATGGAAGCGACAACAGCGGCTGCCGCCGCCATTGTCGCCTCCCCTTTGAATTATTCCTCTACATACGCTTTTACTGCAGTCAGCACGATAAAGCCCGGACTGCCTTCCACTGGATTTCTCCACGAGACATCCTCATAGGCGAGGTGTCACGTCTCGCAGTAGTTGCCATCGGCATCAAACGAGAAAGTGTCGGAGACTTTGTAGCGATTGTTCTTCAAATCGATATGCCACTGCTGTTCATCACGAACTACAGTACCGGGATTATTTTTGAAGTCAATGCGGACCCAAACGTCGAGGATGTCGTCGCCCTCTTCATTGATCCAAGTCTTTATGGAGGCGGGTTCGAAGCTATAGTCGCGCCACGGGTCTGACCCCGCTGGTTCAAATAACTTCTCCTGCGCTTGCGGGAGTGTTGGTTTTACCGGGGTTTTCGACGACGGTTCAGGCGTCGCCGGCGTTTCTGAAATGGGTGGAATGGCAGGTGGTTCTGCTGCTGGTGCACATGCCGTCAGGGTGGCTGACAAGATGAGGAGGAGAACTAAGGTGACCATCGGCAGAATCTTTTTTAAGCTTTTGGATTTTTGCATGAGGTTTCACCACTTTTCTTAATGGGGTGCTGAGGTGGGTTTGGTTAGATGATACCCATTCTCAACTGGATTATAGCACCACTATACACCAAGGGTGAAATAAATACAATTAAGGAAGGATTAACGTTTGATCAGCATGAGCCACTGGTCAATGGTGTCGAAGCCCAGGCGATGGTAGACGGAGCCGGCGCGGGGGTTGTCGTAGAAGAGGCAGAGGGTTTTGCCTTCTGCGAGGAGGTCGCGGCAGAGGCTGGAGAGGCACCGGCTCATCAGGCCTTGGGCGCGCATGTCCTTGCGGGTCGCGACGCCCACAATCATGGCGGAGGCGGAGTTTTCGGCGGCGGTCTGGGAGACGGTCAGGAGGCGGCCGGTGGTATCTTCTATGAAATAGACGCGGGAGGCGCCGGTTTCTATATTTTCACGGATCCGCTGCTCAGTGGTGGTGATGGAGTCGCTGAATTCATCAATGTCTTTGATGAGGTCGAGGATACGGGAGGCGTCGTCTGGTGTGGCAATTTTGATGGTTGGGGCTGGATTTTCAGGGCTGAGATGGGTGGCTTCGGTCAATTTACAGAAGTAGGTGACCTTTTCGATATAGGTCGGTTCAGGGCGGTCCAGGGCTTCGGTGGCTTTGGCTAAGGCTTCCTGGACTTTACGGACCAGGGGCAGGCGGCCGGAGAGCATTCGGAAGTCGGGATCTGAAAGCATGATGTTGGCAAAGACGGCCGGGTTGTAGTGAGGAGTTTTGAAATAGGGAATGTAGTTGCTTTCGTAGCGAAGGAGGACGGCCTGGAGGTGATCCGTGTCGGCTTCAAAGTCGCCCCAGAGGGTTTGGAAATGGGCGTCGAAGCCGAAGCGTTCTATGTCACCTATGGCGAAAAGGTTGATCTCAGGTTCTTCCAGGAGGAAGCCCAGGGTGGCTTGACGGTCGGCTTCGGTGAGTTTTCGGATCATGGGAGGGACCTCTCTTTCAGGGGGGATGGGTTAGGGGCTTGGGTTGGCAAATTGAATCAGAGTGTTGGTGAAACTCGGTGTTGAAACTCGGTGTCAGACACCGGGTTTCATTTCTTCTGACTTTGTTCTTTTTCCCTGTGCAGAGGGATTTTAAACGCTTCCGGGATGCCGAAGGCTCTTAATTTTTCGATGAGATGGTCGTCGAAGGCATAGGCAGCGGTGGCGCGTTTGATTTCGATGTCGTCTTCGGTGAAGGCAGCGATTTCAATGCCGCGACAATAGAAGATGAGGGTTTGTGGGGCTGGGGGTTGTTGGGCGGGGTTTGGAGTGGAGCTTTGAGCTGAGTTGGCGATTGGAGCTTCGGCTGGGGCTGAGGCTGTTCTCAAGACTGAGGTCAGGTCGCCGCGGCAATTAAAGTGGAAGCGGTCGAGGTTGTCGATCAGGCGGGCGGCGTAGGTGAAGCTGTCTGCGTTAAACCTGAACATGGCGCTGGCCCAACTGTTGCCGCCCTGGACGCGTTTGTAGCGCGGGGTTGGTGAAGGGGTATCGTTTGAGAGATCATTTGAAATGAGATCATGGGACACGAGGTTATTGGCTGTGAAATTATTATAATTGGTCATTCAGAGCGCTCCTTTTTGGGGGTTAATGGGTGGATGGATGGGTGATCATAGGCATAAGCCTTGTTTTGGTTGTTGCCTTAAGGTGAAAATCAGGATTTCAAAAAACAAAAAAACCTCTTTCAAGCAAAAGAAGTTAGGTCATATAGCTCCCTCCTTATCGCTTTCAGCTGGACCACCTTGCTTTACAGCAGGTTGGCGCAGGGTCATAGAGCTGAACCTCTACCCTGACTCTTGATAAGACTGTCTATGAAGTTGTGGGTGAAGCGGTGGTACGGTTTAAGCATAGCATAATTTTGGAAGGAATGGAAGATGGGGATTTGGTGGTTGGGGGACGCGGACCGAAACGGATTCGGGGACGCGGACAGCATCAGAGTTGGGGACGCGGACAACTTTTAACTCAGCAACGCGGACAGCTTTTGAAATCAGCCCCGACACATTTAATGATTATTTAAGATTTGGGGGTATAAATGGATCATTAATCCTATTATGCAAATCCATCTCCCTGCCTTCCCAGGATTACGAAAGGAGCACCCGTTATGGAACTCAGACGATTACATATCCAGCCTCACAATCTACCTCCTACACGCCTCAAACGCCTTTTTCATCACCTCTTCCTTCTCCTCCTGGTGTCCCTCCTTCCCCTCTCAACCGCATGCAGCAGCATCGAAAGTCCAGAACAACCCGGCCCAGACGGCGTCACAAGCGCCACCGAAAAGCGTTATCAAGAGCTGGAAATTCGCGACTATGAAGGGACGCGACTTGATCCTTCAATAGGCCCCAGAGACAACTCCATCAGCGGCATTCAGCAGGTCAACATTGAAAGCTATGAGCTGACGGTCACCGGGCTCATAGACACGCCACTGACTTATACCTATGATGAGGTGCTGGCTATGACGCCTTACGAAAGGCTGATCACCCTGCACTGCGTCGAGGGTTGGGACGCCACAGTCCTGTGGGAAGGCGTGAGACTCGCGGACCTGATCGAGCCCGCCGGGGTTCAGCCGGAAGCCGTCACAGTCATTTTTCACTGCGTCGACAATTATACGACCTCCATGCCGCTGGAAACCATACTGGAGCGGGACATGCTGCTGGCCTACAAGTCCAATGGGCTCCAGCTGCCGGCAGCCCTTGGCTATCCTTTTATTGTCATTGCGGAAGACAAGCTGGGCTACAAATGGGCCCGGTGGGTCAACAAAATTGAGCTTTCTGAGGATGCCGACTACGAAGGGTACTGGGAAAGTCGGGGGTACGACAACGATCCGGATTTGAGGAAAAAATAACGACGCCTTGATGGGTGAGTTGGACTTGAGAGTGGAAACTTGTTATTAGGGGAAACTTGGCGTCAGGTGGAACTTGGCGTCAGGAGAGACTTGGTATCAGAGGAAACTTGGTGTCTGACACCGAGTTTCCGCACCAAAAAAGAAAATCCCAGATCTTCCGCGGCGAGCGGGAGATCTGGGATTTTTACCTTTAAGAGTGAAACTCGGTGTCTGCGGCTGTCACCTATCAATTGACCTTCTCAACTGGATGCTCTGCAGCCGCACTTCGTTTCTTAAACCTGGTGACAAACACAATCCACGCCAAAAAGGTTGAACCGGCCGCAAACAAGGTCGGAAGATTTAGATCAATAACCGTTAAAAATCCAGCCAAAATAGGTGGGATGGCCTGTGCCAAACTGACGATGGACTGATTGAGACCAAGTATTTCTCCTTGAGAAGTGCGATCTGACAAGCCCGAGACAATCGCTGTGCTGTTCGGTTGGATCAAGCCCTGTAGAATTGCAATGAATGGAATAATGATGTAAATCCAAAGGGCTTTGTCTGGAATCAGCAGAGTTGGGAATACAATGGCGAGAAGTATGACCGCATAAGACAGAATTTGAGTGGATGAAAATTTTCTGGAAAGTGGACGCAGTACCGCACCCTGGGCAATCGCAATCCAAATGCCCATATAAGCAAATAAGTCTCCAATTTGTGATTGATTAAACTGAAATTTGCCGACCAGGAATACTTGAAAAAATTGAGTGAAGAAGTTAAACCCTATAGTTAATAGAAAGACAACTATAAAGACGGTTCGCATTTCTTTGATGCCAAAAGCACGCCGAATGTTCCGAATACCGGCAAAGAGATCAATGTGCCCAGACTTCCTGACTTTGAGCGTTTCCGGAAACAATCTGTAGACCATCACCAGATTGATCACAGACAATACCGCCGCCAGCCAAAAGGGTGTGTCAAAATTAAACCAACTTAGGACTGAAGGGTCAGATAATTTCCCACCTATGAATGGGCCAATGACAAAACCCAAACCAAACGCCATGCCTATCAAACCAAAGTTTCTGGCTTTATTACTTTCATCACTGATGTCCGCAATGGCTGATTGAGCAATAGAAATATTGCCGCCGGTGAAGCCATCAATGGAACGGCCCAAGAACAACAGCCAAATATTCTGCGAGATAATGCCTATTGCAAACAGGACATACCCAATCAGCGTCCCAACCAGTGAAGCCAGAAGAATTTTTCTGCGACCCATGCGATCAGCCAGAACGCCAAGAATTGGCGCACCAAAAAATTGCATGATTGGATAAGACGCAATCAGAAAGCCATAGATGATGGTTCGCAGGGAAAAGCCATAATCCATAGGCAGCAAACCTGCCGCAGGATTGAGAATGACCGCCGGAAGTATTGGAATTATGATCCCCAGTCCAAGCAAGTCAATAAAGACAGTAAAAAATATTGGCAGTATGGTCATAGATTTGTTTTTCATGTTCTTCCTCCGGATACACCCTTATGTAACATTACACACTTTCGTGTATTTTATTTTGATTTCATGATATACTAATAATAAAAAACAATCAAGCAAAAAGAAAGGTGATCAGGATGCACGAGCCATTGCCGTCCCGTACAATTAAAAAACGAGACAAACTACATCATGAGATCCTTAGCGTCGCGGCTAAACTGATCAGTGAGAAAGGTTCCCTCGGCGTCACTCTTGAGGAAATTTCCTCGCATGCAGATGTGGCGCGAAAAACCGTTTACAATCATTTTGAAAACAAAGAAGCTTTAATAAAAGAATTGGTGATGCCCGTCTGCAATCATGCCAGAGCTTATCTTGAGCACTTTGGACATGATCAGCCGCTCAGTATGGATCATATCTGGAACTACTGCATAGAATTATGGGAGCGAGAGGATTTGCACGTTATGATGCTCTATCAGGTGAGTCCGGAAGACTACCCAAATCTCGCTAAAAATAGACATGGCTTTATCATGATGTTCAAAATGCTGATGGAGCGGATTCCGGAGTTTAAGGGGTGTTCTGCGGAAGAACTGACCCAACTGTCAAGTTCTGTATACATGACCTACATGCCACTTTTACAAAGCTTGGACGGTCAAGAAGATTATCAGAATAAATTCAGGCGAGCCATGACAGGATTGACGCTGGGGTTGCTGTTAGAATAAAAACACCGGGTTCAAGAAACGATTCAAGAAACTTACCTTCTTTAAGAAACGTACATTGATGAGAAACTTGGTGTCTGACACCGAGTTTCCACATGAGTTTTCATTGTGTCACGCTTCCAAAAAAAGAAAATCCCAGATCTTCCGCGGCGACGCGGGAGATCTGGGATTTTTACCTTTACTACAAGGGAAGGAAGACCATGCGGCCGGCGCAGCGGCTGGCACGGTCTTGCTGCCTTTTTTCAACCTTCCGGTGAACCTGGGTGGGTGAAACTCGGTGTCATCGGCTGTCGCCTATCAACCCCCAGTTTCCTATCAACCTTTGGTTTTAGTGACCATCGGCAGAACTATGCCTTTTCTCTGGCGTCAGTGGCATCCGTGGCATTAGAAGCCAAAGCAGCACCCGGAACTTCCTCATAGAAGACTTTGAAGTTCGGGTCGACTTTGCCTATGCCCATGTAGCGGGCTTTGTAGTCCTTGAGGAGCTCGGAGAATTTCGGGCTCAGGATGCCCAGCGCCACAATGTTGGCGAAGATTGGCAGGGCAGTGGACATGTCGGAGAAGAGCCAGACGGTGGTGCCTGGGAATGCGTAGTAGACGGCGATCATGACCAGGGCGAGGCCCGGGAGCGGATAGGTCCACTTGTAAACGTTCAGGATGGTGGCTTTGCGAGGGCTGTCGCCAATCAGGAAGCGGACGACGACTTCCATTTGGGCGAAGAGGCCGCTGGCGGTGGTGATGCCGAAGAGGAAGGTGCCAAAGGCCAGTACGATTCGGCCCGCGGAGCCAATGCCGGTTTCAAACGCAGTCAGCGTCAGCTCGGCGCCGGAGAGGCCTGAGCTCCACTGGCCGGTGACCATGATGACCAGGGCGGTGATGGAGCAGATGAACAGGGTATCAACGGTGACTTCGAAGACGCCAAGGATGCCTTGCTTCAGTGGGTGGTCGACTTTGGCGGAGGCGTGGACCATCGGCGCGGAGCCCCAGCCGGCTTCGTTGGAGAAGACGGAGCGGGCCATACCGGTCTTGATGGCGTGGGAGAACGCGGCGCCTGCGAAGCCGCCTACGGCAGCGGTGCCAGTGAAGGCGCTGCCAAAGATGAGCGCAAGGCTTTCAGGGAGCATGCCGATGTTCGCAAAAATGATAAAGAGACCAGCGCCTAAATAAAAGACGATCATGAACGGCACCATGTATTCGGCGATGCGGCCAAGTCCTTTAAGACCACCTGCGATCATGAGGTAGAGAATCACGGTGAAGGCAATGGCGACAGGAATCATGTCAAAGCTGAAGGTAGACGCGATGGCTTCAGACACTGTGTAAATCTGGATGTTGATGAAGAAGCCGACCATGAATCCAAAGGCGAAGAGCGCGCTTAGGAACTTGGCGACGCCATGCATCTTCTTCTGGATGCCGATGCCCTTTTTCATATAGTAGTTTGGACCGCCGTAGGCGGAACCATCGGCGTTATGGGAGCGGTAGTGGAGGGCCAGGGAGATTTCGGTCATCTTGACGACGGTGCCTAGGACGCCGGCGACCCACATCCAGAAGATGGCGCCCGGGCCGCCTATGGCAATGGCCGACGCGACGCCGCCTATGTTGCCGACGCCAACCGTGGTGCCGAGGGCCACGCTCATAGCCTGGAAGGAGGAAATGACGCCAGCGCTGTCTTTTTTGTCTTTGCCGCCGGTGAAGGCTTTGATGGCCTCTTTCATGGCGAAGCCGCCAAAGCGGAACTGGAAGAAGCCCGTTTTAACCGTGAGGTAGATGCCGATGGTGAGGACCGTCACAATGAGAGGTGTTCCCCAAAGTACTTCCCATACGATATACTCGATCATTGCCTGTGTCATGCTTTTCCTCCTTTGAACAATAATTGCAGTGCGGGTGGTGAAGGTGATTGTGACGGGAAATGAATAATGAACAAAGACTATGGTTTATATTGCAATTACATTGCCGTCCGCGTCCCCAAGTTGAAAGCCGTCCGCGTCCCCAAGTTGAAACCTGTCCGCGTCCCCACCCCTAAAACCTCAACGACAGACAGCTCAGCCCGCCATCGAGCTTACGGAATTCGGAAGTGTCGACAACGATGACCTTGTATCCCATCGCCTCAACCTTTGCCTGTGTCTTTGGATAGCCCGCCGGCACAATGACATTGTCGTTGATCCAGATGCAGTTGCAGGAATAGGCTTCATCCTCAGAGACTTCGAGTCTGTTGAACTTTTCAAACACCGGTGACGAGATAAATTCCCCGCCCACGATCAGGTTGTTGTTTTCAAGATAAGCCAGTCCCGTCTTGAGGTGGAGCATTTCCTTCATCTCCACCGCCTCGCAGGTCATGCCATACTTGGATAGGGCTTTTGTGAACTGATCGATGCCTTCTTGGTTAGTCCGTTCTGAAAGGCCTACATAAAAATGGTCGCCGACCATCATGACGTCGCCGCCATCGAGGGTGCCTGGTGCCTGAATGTACTCTATCTGGTCTTCAGTGTAAAACTTTTTGACTGCATCTACAATGTAATCCTTTTCCTTGTTTCTCGATGCCGCGCCTGGATTCGAAATGATTGCGCAGGCCCGGGTGCAGACAGCTGCGTCTTCCACGAAGCAGGAATCCGGGAAGTCCTCAAGGGCGTCCAGCACAAGGACGTCGACACCGCAGGCTTTAAGGGCTTCAATGTAGGCGTCGTGCTGCCTCAGGGCATTGGCGTGGTCAGGCTTTCCGAGCTCAGGTGCTGAGGTAATGCCTTCAACCATGGATTCTGCCGGACGGCGGACAATTGTGTGTTTGAACATTGTGAATTCCTCCCAAAGATTAAGTTGTTCTTAACATTGCAGCGATCAATGCTGTCAATCCTATGATCTGTCGTGGCTCCCTTTGCTCCCGGTACGGTCTGAAGCGTCAACCGCCTTATTGAACATGGTCTCAATGGCTTTCAGAACCATAGCCGGTGTTCTGTGCAGCAAATCCTCCTTTAACACCCGCTCACTGATTTTATGGAAATCCTTCCCCCATGGGCCAATGTTAATGCATGGCATGGCATTTCTGGCAATGGCGTCGAAAGGAATGGCATAGAAATCACCATAAAGCGGCATCTGAGCTGCAACAGCCGCCTCCAGGGTCTGTACCTCTTCCGGTTTTAAAGAGACATAACTTAAGTCAGAGATCCCTGTAAAATAAGCTTCGAGGTCGTAAGACTGGCCATAATTCTCAGACGTCAGCGCGTTGAGAACCTGATTCAGACCAAGGACGACCGCCGTATGCTCAGGACGGTCAAGATAAGACACACTTGGATAGTATGGCGGGACGACGCCTATGACGACCATCGGCTGATCGGTTCCTAAAAAGTCAAGGATGCTGTCAAGCAAATTCCAAGTCGCTTCGGCATGATTGTCGATGCCCTTGTACATAGACTCGTTTTCTTTTTTAAGCGCTTCTTGATAGAAGGCATGAAACCGCTCTCCGAAGCGCGCTTCGCACCGCTGAATCAGTTCTGAAAACGTCAGGACCTCGGGCGCCCACCGAACCGTTCGCTTAGGTCTTCTCGTATGCTTGTTGTAAAGGTCTGCGGCCACGTTGACCCGGGCGGCCACTTCCTCAGCTGAAAATCTCGCCATGTCCACCAGGGTGCGGATAATCTGATCCGGCATGCTTGAAAGGGGCTGAAAGCTGATACACCCAAATGCCGTCAGCGGCATGGAGACGTCATAGGTCGTTTTGCTGTCCCGTACCATCAGCCAAGTTGGCGGCGGGGACATCTCCCCCACTTCTTCAGCGACATCCGCCAAGGTCGGATTCATTTCTGTCCGCCGCACAATTTCGCTCAAAATCTGGACTGGGTTAAAGCCCTCCGCGCTCTTGCCTGCATGGGCCAGGATCCCTCTTACATACACAAAAGGAAGGATTTTGCCGATGGATCCACCGGACAACATCCCGCATTCCGGCGTTTTTCGCTGATGGGGCTCCGAATTGATCATCAGAATGTAATCCAGCTGGTGCCTGTCCTTAAGCTCATCCAGGAGCAAGGCCGCCGAACGCATACCGCCTGAAAGATTTTCCTCATCTGAGACTGCGATCAGGATCAGTGTGCCATCAAAGTCCTCCTGATGGCCAAAGGCGTCCATGATGGCCATTTGAATCGAACCGCCGCCCTTCATGTCAGCTGAACCACGACCAAAGATCCATCGATTTGATTTTAAATCCGCCATGGCCTCCTCACTGATCGCTTCAGGGTCCTCTGCCAGCGAAGCGAGGAGATTTTCAGGATTGAAAGCGAACGCCTTGTGGTTTTTGAAGTCTTCAATCTCCACGACGTCGAAATGATGAACCATTACAATGGTCCTGTTGCTGCTGCCTTTGATCATAGCCCATGCGACTTCTCTCTGGTGGGGATCATGCTTAACTTTATAAAGGCCAAAGTGGTCCGGATGCTTCACGAAATAAGGATGGTCCTTGAAGTGTCTATAAACGTAAGCGCTGGCTGCGTTTTCTGCCGGAGATCCGGATTCGGAATTGATTGCCACATAAGGGTAGAATATTTTTTCAATCGCCTCAGGGTCAATGGCTTTAATGGACTTATGATGAGGTTCTTTACTTATTTCCAAAGTGATCACGCTCCTGAGATTATTGGCAGCTACTCCCTACAGATTGGTGCTGTGAGGCAGGTCGGACCGCCTGTGCCGCGATAGGATACCTCTTTGCCTGGGTAGGTGTAAACTTTGGCGCCGCAGGCTTCGAGACCCTTCTTAACGGCGTCGTTGCCTTCCACCATGACGGCCACGCGCGGTGCAATGGCCAGGACGTTGGTCCCCAGGTAGTCATATTCAGCGTCTGGTGTCTCGATCAGCGTCATGCCGCGTTTCAGCAGCAGCTCCCTGAAGAAGACCGGCATGTATTTGGAATAGACCACAGCCAGATCCTGGTCCACCATGGAAATGATGCTCATGAGGTGTAGGCAGGCCTCTGGCCCGTCCCCATGGGGCATTGGTACGACAATGATCTCATCCACGATGCCCTGCGTGAGTTTTCGGAAGGCCTCGATGCCTGCGTCATTGGTTCTGTACCCTCTGCCAATGGCTACCGTGCGCTCATCCAGCCAAACAATATCGCCGCCTTCAATCATAGCTGGGGCTTCGATAACGCCCAGCGTTGGAATGCCTTTGGCTTCGAGGAAATTTCGGGTTGCGGCGGCCTCTTTGGCGCGGAGGGCTTTGCCCATCGGAAAGTAAATGGCACCATTTTTAGTGACCTTCAGCGGGTCGTGGGCATAGATTGAATCGAGGCCCACGCTGGCTTCCATCGGCAAATAGAGTAGCTCGGCACCCTCGGATTTGAGCGCAGCTTCGAAGACGCTGTACTCTTTGAGGACGGTTTCATAGTCTGGCGCGCCAATATAGCCAAAGGCTTCGAAGTCTGCGTTCAAGGTGTTTTGGTTTTTGAAGGCGACTTCGGGGTGCTTGATCAATACAGTTTTCAGTTTTCCGGTCATGGATTGACTTCCGTAGTGCATGCTGATCTCTCCTCGTCAGGTCTTATGATGGTTTGGTGATGGTGAGGTGATGCATAGGACGTTTTGTATTTTTATTGTTTTTTATATATTATATATTGATTAAACTCATTGTAGTTCATTTATTTGGCCACGTCAAGATGTTGTTTGAATTTTCAGTTAAAAGACGTGCACAAAAAACGCTGAATCCATACAGAAGAGAGCTTGCTCTCTGATGAATGGGCTCAGCGTTCTTTGTATAGGGCGAAGCCCGTGACCGAAGCGCAGCACGCAGACGAGCGGAGCGAGGCGCAGTGCGAAGCGAGGTGCACGTCTGGTGACGCGAATTGTAACTTAAGCTGCACAAAGAACGCTGAGTCCGTGCAGAAGAGAGCTTGCTCTCTGATGAATGGGCTCAGCGTTCTTTGTATAGGGCGAAGCCCGTGACCGAAGCTCAGCATGCAGACGAGCGGAGCGAGGCGCAGTGCGAAGCGAGGTGCACGTCTGGTGACGCGAATTGTAACTTAAGCTGCACAAAGAACGCTGAGTCCGTGCAGAAGAGAGCTAGCTCTCTGATGAATGGGCTCAGCGTTCTTTGTATAGTGGGCGCAGCCCACAAAAAAAAGCCCCTGACAAACGACATCAGGGACTCTTGAATCCATATTTTCAGCATTATCAAATCATAATCTCCATATCCGCGTATTTGAGGTTCCAGTGAACCTCCCGCACAAACCGCCAAAGCGCCTCAGCTTCCCCGGCCTCAAAGAGCTCCAGCATCTTCCAGTGCTCCTCGTTGGTTTTGCGCAGCGCCTCCTTATAAAGCGCCTCGGACCCGGATGGGTTATACGACCGCTTAATGAATGTCTTCTTCAGGCTGGCCAAAATCCGGATCAAATCCTCGTTGCCGCTGGACTGAATGAAGGACTCGTGAAACCGGTTCTGCAGATGATAGTAGTGGTCATAATCCCCTTCGTCTATGGCAAGATCCATTTGCCGCGCCAGGTCCCGCATAGCCTCAAGATCCAAACTCTCCGGATGCTTCAAACAGTCCGTGGTTGCCAGCGCCTCCAGCACTCCAATAATCTCATAGATATTATTGGCCCGCTCCAGGGACACCTCCCGCACCACGAAACCCCGCCGCGGAATCTGCTCGATGTAGCCCTCATTGCTGAGCTGGATCAGCGCTTCCCGTACCGGTGTTCGCGAAATTTCCAGTGCGTCGCAAATTATGTTTTCATTGATCTTTTCCCCCGGCTTCAGCGCCTTCGTGCGGATCTGCTCGGAGATGTAATCATAGACTATGTCCTTTAGAGAGCGATAATTCAGCATAGTGACCCCCGGTGTGTGACGTCGTAGTTTGTGTATGATTTAACATTAACATGTTTTTGCTCCCCGGAAAAGCAAAAAACTATTTTGGCCGATGGTCGCGAAACGCACATTCAATATTATAAATACATTACCGTCCGTCCCCAATTCAAAACTTGTCCGCGTCACCAAGTTGAAAGTTGTCTGCGTCCCCAAAGTGAAAACCGTCCGCGTCACTGCACAATCGCAAACCACGGCATATACAGCAGCAGCACAATAATAGGTGTCAGAACCGTCATGACTACCCCAATTTTCAGGATGTGCCGCGGGCTGTAATGCTCAATCCCAATCAGCAGCACGATCTGCTGAAATGGCAGGAAGAAATGCAAATTGACCGTCACATAGGACATAAACATAATGGCAATGGGGCTCAATACGCCCCCTGAAATAGCCAGCAGCCCCGGCACCGTGATCGAAAGCGACGTCACAGTACTTCCCACGAGCTGATGAATCACCGCGTTCAGGCCTATGATCGCCGGAACAAACCAAGCCGTTCCCACCACCGCGTCCATCCTGAATACCGAAAACATAGCCGCGGAAATCCCGCTGGCCTGCATGACGCTGCCTATCGAGAACGCTGCCGTCAAAAACAGCATCAACGGAAGGTTGAGAGACTTCAGGTCCTTAAACTTCAGTGTCCCCGTGAAGACCGCCAGCCCCGCTGCGCACGCCACCGCCACCCAGGCGGACGAAATCCCGTGCATCGACTCCGTCATCCACAGCCCCACCGTCGCTAAGACCAGCGCCAGGACGATCTTCTCGCTCCTGCTGAAGGGCGAATGGCTGACAATGTGCTCAGGGTCCTCTTCCCCTTCTTTGGCCGATGGTCGCCCAAGCGCCACCTCAAACACCTTTCTATTCATGAGAATCAGCAGCCCTGACATGATCAGCGTCGTGACAAAACTCGGCACGGCCATCCACTTCGCCCACTCGAACCAGCTGATGTCCGTCCCACTCATCTCCACCGCGAAGTTGTTCAGGATCACGTCCGCCGTCAAAAACATCATCAGCGTCGTCACCGCCGTCAAAAAAAGGTTCAGCATGATGATCTCACTGGTGGCGCTTGGCAGCTTATGGCGCTTGATATATTCCACAAAAATGGCCGCCAGCAGAATGGTCCGTGAAAACGGCTGGGGAATCAAAAACATGAGCAGAAAGTTCGCTGCGATCCCCACCCAGATCAGGTCCATGGGCTTCCTCACGAACCGCGCCAGCAGCGTATCTGCCAGCCTCGCCGCGATCCCGGAATTGACAATGGCCTGGGACATCAAAAACGACATGGCAATGGTAATAAAATTATCCGACAGCGGAAACTTAAACACCTGCTGCAGTGGCGTCATACCAAAGATCGAAAACACCACCAGCAGGAAGACTGAAGCCACCGACTGTGAAATCGCCTGAAACGCCCAGCTAAGCACTGTCAGCAAAAGTGAGCCAAAGACTATTTGCTGGTTGAGTTCGAGTCCCAAAGGATTAATGATCGTGATACCTAACGCGATGGCCAGGCAAATCAAAAAAATCCTAAGCTTGAGTTGAAAAAAATCTTTATATTGAGTTCCAGGACCTTGGGCTGGAACTGGTTCATTTATCTTTGTAGGTTGAGCCACGTCAGAATCTTCCCTTCTCTATGTAAAGTTCGTGTACGAAGTATCTAAGATTGTATCATGAAATGTACACTGTGAAAAGTGGGAAGGCGGTGTCAGACACCGCCTTCCTCCCATTTTTTCCCTTTAAAACTCGGTGTCAGCGGCTGGTGCCTATTGACCCCGAGTTTCTCGAAATTTAAAAAAGGAACCGGCGCCCCGCGCCGGTTCCTACATTTGATCCTTCAATTTTGATTAATTTCCGCCATTCTTTCCGCCGGCATTGCCACCATTGGCGTTTTCGTTAGCATTTTCGTTTGGAGACTTGTCTTCTTTATCCTTACCTTCAAGGCCAGGAGCGGATTCTGGTTTGCCTTTGTCGTTTTCGACAGCGTCCTCACCATCGGCAGTCTTATTGCCTTTGTCTTTGGCTTGGTCTTCAGGAAGGATTTCGACGTCAAGACGGTTGCGTTTGATTTCTTTCATGATGTCTTTGACGGTGAGGTCTTCAACAGCTATTCCACCAATTTCTTCGTCTAGGAAGTCTTCGACGGCATCGAGCGTATCAAGCGCGTTACTGTTACCCTGTGACTCATACAGCTTTTGCAACAAATTTAGTTTGCCAGGAGTTATGTTATAATCGTCACCTAGTTTCTTGTTGACTGCTGCAGCCAGCTCAACGCGCTCAGCGCCTATGCCTTCGACTTCAACATCGCCCTCAAGTCCTTTTTCTTCTACAAATGTAGTAAGGTCCTCTCCAAGCTTAACCACAATTTCGCGAGTCTTCTCTTCATTTTTGTGGTTTACAGAAATGTAGACAGTTGCTTCAGCATCATCTTTGTTGATATACCCTTTGTCGATCATTGCTTCAATAGCAGTATGAATGGCTTCTTCAAGATCCATGCCTTTAAGATCGAGATCAAGATCCTCAATAAGTTCAACTGCATCATCATTCATAGCCTTAACACCAATAACTCTGTTAAAAGTGTTCACTTTGTATTCCAGACCTGGATTCACATCCAAACTAACCGTCGCAACCGGATTCAAATACGCATAGGATGCCGCGCCGGATGTAATCATAAGAACAGCTGCCGCTGCAGCCACCCATTTGGTTGCTTTGCTATACCATTTAGTTGTTTTCACTTCTACCACCTGTCCAATCTTATAATTCTTATTTTCGAGAAGTCGGATGCTGCCGTCGTCTTGCAGTACAGCTGCTTTCGCTCCTCTGATCTCTGTAATAACAGCTTTCATCTGGATGTCCCCCTTTTAATGAAGCTCATGTACTGCGATAAGTGAGGATAGTCCCCACCGACGATTTCAGTTGCCGCTATAATATACTTTCGATGGCGCTCGATGATTTTTCGGGGTACCCCCGACATTTTTT
>Ga0302240_1000382_pt1 | contig 47335 bp, 24 predicted proteins | sample AAG_UR_His_MG_FD_193538 | JGI IMG/M metagenome (GOLD analysis project Ga0302240, IMG submission 193538) | Enriched activated sludge microbial communities from anaerobic digester in WTTP, New Holstein, Wisconsin, United States - AAG_UR_His | ecosystem: Engineered > Bioreactor > Anaerobic >... | reverse complement strand
GGAGCAAAAGATATGCCGTCAAAGGAGAAAGTTATAACTTAAATAAATATAAAACTGTATATTCTGTAATAACAGATTTCATTGTAACAGGATCATAGATTTTGCGTAAGAGCCCGGACAGGAACAGATTTGTGAGATGGATACTAACTTGCCTGTTGTAGTACTTAGATTAAGCGTAATACTAATAAATATCATTCTTAAGGAGGCGAAATCTATTATTACTTTTACAAGTGATATACTTTCCCTTTTTGACTGGAAACTTTCTTTAATCTTTGTTGTTTCCGCTTTCGTAACACTCCTTACCTCAGCTACTGTTGCATCACGACCTGCTGCTGTAAAAACCGGTCAGGTTGCCATGTCTATAACAATTTATCAGATATTTTTTATGATGACCCGTTTTGCCAATATGTTTTATCTTCCTATTCTTGCAAGTTATGTAGACAGGGCAAGTAATACCGGAAATACAGATATACTTCTCTTGCAAATAAGAATAATAATAATTGGCAGTTGTTTCGGTTCAGCCATAGCCTGGCTTTTACTTCCTACACTGGTAAATATATTCACCTCTGGAATAGGTGCTCTGGACCGTCATGGTTCTATGATAAAAGTTCTTATAAAAACACTAAAACCTTCTTCGTGGAAAAATATTTATAAAGCCTTTGCTTTTCCATCCAATTTCGGTGTATCTCTCCTGAAATTAGAAGGTGTTCCTGCAAATTTTCTTATATTCAATATATTTGCAACAGCCATCTGGACAGTGGGAGTACTTTGTGCAATGTATGCAAGTGCCGAAAACAAAGATTATGCCAGGACAGCCATACTCCTTTCAGGACTTGTAAATGCTCTTGCAGCAATTATGTTCAGTGTAATAGTGGACCCCAAAGCTGCTCTTATTACTGACGAAGTAATTGCAGGAAAAAGACCGGAAAAGCATGTCTATATAGTAGCAGTATTCCTTATGGCAGGTAATTTACTTGGAGCTATTATCTCACAGTTCTTCCTGCTGCCGGGAGTAAAGGTAATTTCCTGGGCCACACTGAATCTAAATGAAGGAAATATGGCTGAAGGGGGCAGTCTGGTAACTGTAGTTATTATCTCAATAATAGTGAGTATCCTTGCCTCTACTACAGTGGTATCACGTATCTCAGCCGTTATGACCAGAAGAGTGGCTACTGCCATATCAATATACAATTTTTTCTTTCTCATAACCAGACTCGCCCAGCAGGTTTATGCCCCTATTGTAGGATCAATAGTGGATCTCAGTATAAAAAACAGTGAATCTGACCTGATGATTGAAAACAAGTTGAGATATATTATTCTTGGCGCGAGTATCGGTATAGCAATGGGTTTTATTCTCATGCCAACTTTTATAAATATATACTGTAAAGCCATAAGGGGTATGGAAAAATACGGATCTCTTCCCTCTTTATTTCTAAATATGATTTTGAAACCCCGTCACTGGATAAGTTTTATAAAATCTTTTGCTTTTCCCTCTTTTCTTGGAGTAAAACTATCAGATGTAATGGAAATACCCAGGGCATTTCTTGTATTTAATATACTTGTTATCTCCATACATACAGTGGGCGTTATGGCAGCAACATACGCAAGTGCCCTCATGCCTGAATTTGCAAGAACTGCCACATTGCTTTCCAGTATAGTAAACGGAGTAGCCACCATATTAATCGGTATTGTAGTAGACCCTACGTGTGCCCTCATAACAGATCAGACAGTAGCAGGAAAAAGACCTGAAAAACACGTAAAGATAATGGCCATATTTTTAATTACAGGTATGTTTTTAGGGACCTTATTATCTCAGGTTATTTTTATTCCCTGTGTGCATATTATTAAATTTGCATCACACATATTGACTGCTGTGTTTTAAAGTCATGAGACGTGAAGTACATATATATTATAGTACTCACCCTTTACTCCTCACTTCTTTTCACTTTTCATTTTTCACTAAATCTCTTCGGGACAACTTGCCAGTATTTGAACAATCCTGTCTTCCGCATCTTTGGCTGCCCCTTCGGGGATATCATTACTAAGGATGGAAAATACTATGGTCTGACCATAGGAAGTGCTTACATAACCACAGAGGGCAGAAACGCCTGAAATAGTACCTGTTTTGCCTTTGAGATTTCCTTCTGCAGGAGTCCCTCTCAATCTTTTTCTCAATGTTCCGTCAACACCGGCCATAGAAAAAGAATCTACAAAAGCTTTTCCATCAGGTGAAAAGTACATATAAGAAAGTACATCTACCAGAAGTTTTGAGGTTACTCTATCCTCAGGAGAAAGACCTGAACCGTCGGCCATAACAAGCCCTGATGTATCAACACCAACCTCTCGAAGGAAATCCTTTACTACAGAACTTCCATTTTCTGCACTGCCCTGACCGAAGGTTACACCACCAAGAGTCTTCAAAAGCATCTCGGCAGACAGGTTATCACTTTTTTTGTTTATATAGGATATTACAGCAGGCAGAGGGGGAGATTTATGGACACATAGAAGGCCACATACGTCTTTTTTACGTATTTCTGCAGGAATACCTATGAGTCTCACAGTACCATTCAATTTTATACCTTCCTCCTTTAAAATTCTTGCAAAAGCAGAAGTTGTATAAAGAGCCGGATTATGAACATTTACATAGGTTTCCACACAGGAATAATCATATGGAATCCATCCTGATACAATTATCTTATTACTATCCTTCAGTCGCTCTACGGAAATAGACTGAGTAGTTTCAGAAGTTTTTGTCTGATTAATAACCTCAATTATACCGGCATAAGGAAATATTGTAACAATACCGGGAAGATAGTAATCTTTACCGGGGGACACCTTTAGATCAATAACGTTTTCATTTAAAGAAAGAGGGCTTACCTCAGCACTGTAAGCTTCAAACTGATATTCTTCTTTCCATCCCTTACCTCTTAATTGCCTGTCAAAAAAACTATCATCTCCCAATACATCACCTTTTACAGTTCTTATACCCATGGAATAAAGCTTCTGAGCAATACTTCTAAAAACCTTTGTAGGAGGTTTATAAAACTCCACACAATATGTGGGGTCACCGTTACTGTAAAGGATGAGATCACTTGTAATCGTATCGTTCTGTACCTTGCCGTACACATTTGTATCAAAAGAAAAATTCGAACCAAGCTTCGAGAGAGCTGCAGCAGTAGTAAGGACCTTCATATTTGATGCAGGAGCCAGTGAAAGAGAACTGTTATAATCATATATAATATCACCCCTTTTGAGAACCTTAATGTAAAGGGAAAATTTCCCACCCTCCAGATATGAATCTTTAACTAGATTATCAATTTTTCCCTGAATATATTCCTTTCCTCCGGCAAAAGAAGAACCTGTCAGAGAAAAAAAGATAGAAACAACTATAAAAAAATAGGAAAATTCTTTTCCTATAAAATTTCTTACAGGTGACAATCTCATAGAATCTAACATATATAAAAGCTCACCAGTCCTCTCTTGAAGAAATAAAAACAAAGTATAATTTATCATATAAGTAATGAAATTGCAATATAAGAGAAAATTATTATTAGCTTTCCAGCTTTTTTCCTTAAGCTGATTGCTGATAGCTTTAAACATACAAATTTTAACGTTACTGAAGCTAATAATTTAATAATAATGAAAATTTCTATGCATCTAAATTATACTTTTTCAGTAAATGAAGGATTTGCCGGATATATGTAGAAACTTTGTTTGAAAAATTAAAAGAAAGGTGTTACGATGAGTAAAATAAAAGAGAGCAGAAAAATAGGTATCCTTCATAGAGAAGAAGGACCTATGCCTGATAGGCTCATCGAAGAAATTAATAAAAAAGCTATTGAAGGCATAAGGGCTGAGATATGTAAAATACCGGAGATACATCCTGCTGAAAGCTGTGAATATACAATAATAATAGATCGTGCTTCTCACTGTTTGCCCTTCTTAAGAGAATATGTAAAAAATGCCTTACTCTCCGGCTGTTATATAATAAATAATCCTTATAGATTTGAACCGGATAAATTCTTTGATTACACTGTAGCAAAAAGAATGGGTATAAATCTTCCCAGGACAGTTTTACTTCCAACAAAAAGCTATCGTGTTGAGCCCTGTTATCGACCTATAGAGCAGGAAGATCTTCTTAATCTCTCGTATCCACTAAAGTGGGATGAAATAGCTTCATATATAGGATTTCCTGCAGTAATAAAACCTGCTCTTGGAGTGGGATGGAAACACCTCACTATAGTAAATAACCTGGAAGAATTAATAAGGGCTTATGATCGATCTGGCCATCAGATAATGATACTTCAGGAAAAAATTGAATATGAACACTTTGTTCGCACCTTTGTTCTGGGGAAAAAATATGTATGTCCTATCAAATACATACCATCCAGAAGAGACTACATATGTGATCACAAACATCTATCAAGGGAATTAGGTAAATACATAGTGGAGACTTCTATAAAACTATGTAAAACACTGGACTATGATATGAATATTGTGGAATGGGCCATAAGGGACGGCATACCCTATGCTATAGATTTCACAGATCTGGTTCCTGATGCAAATCCCCGGTCAATAACATATTTTTATTATGAATGGTTTATAGAACATATGACTAAAGTAGCTCTGGAATATGCCCTTCATCCACCAAAACCCAGATGCTGGCACACATTAAATAATCTCATAGGGAAAGTCTCAGATAATCCCTAAAAAAATCATTAAAAAATGTTAACAACTTGTAAACTTTCAGTCAAATCTGGTATCGTGATGGGTAATCGGTGATGGGTGATGGGTTAACCGGAGCTAACACAGGGGTTCGCCCCTGCACCATTCTCACGTCTCACTCCTTGATCTCCACACTTTTCTTAACAATTTCAGAAAGAAACCTGGCAATCTCCAGATCCTTACGGCCTCTTTCAGGATCACTGGTTTTATATTCCTCATATAATTTATGATGGTAAAATAGCTTCTCCCTGGTACGATTAAGATCATTACATAATTTACTGAGATATTCCTGCCCTGTAACAGTATCACCCTGATAAATTAATAGTACTCCTAACCTGTAAGTAGCCTCCAGATTATCAGGTTTTATCTGTAAGATATTTTCATAAACACTTATGGCACCTTTAATATCATTCTTTTTAATTAAATTATCTGCCTGAAAAAAGAAATAAGTTACAATTATGGTATTATAACGAAATATGATATTAAGAATAAGGATTAAAAGAATGAACATTCCTGCTTTCTTTATAAAAGACCGAAAATTAAATACATCTGTTGTATTCTTTTTCTCTGAAGCTACAGAATAAATAATTTCCGGCACAACAAATTCCGGATGAGCAATCCCGACAAGTTCATCTTTAACGTAAATTAAATCTCTATGTAATTCTTCAGGAGTCTGGTATCTTTTCTCAGGGGATAATTCAATGGCTTTAAGTATAACATACTCAAGTTTTCTGGAAAAATCAGGGTTAATTTCCCTTAAAGGCTTAAATCGAAAATTGGCATTAGAAGGATCTTCACCGGTAAGAAGTCTATAAAGGGTAGCTCCAAGGGCATAAATATCTGATTTATGATCGGTAAGTCCCTTATATTGTTCCGGTGGGGCATATCCCCGGGAACCAATCCGCACAGTATCTTCTTTATAATGAGAAGTCATCTCTTTGGCTACAGTAAAATCTATAAGACTTATCTTACCATCTTCTGACACAAGGATATTTGATGGTTTTATATCTCTCACCACTACAGGATAAGGCTTTATATGATAAAGATAAAGGAGTATATCTGTCAGTTTAATTCCCCAGTCAACTACTTCTGCTTCCTGAAATGGTTCATTTTTCTCTGTTAAAGATCTTTCCAGATTTTTTCCTTCCATATACTGGACAACAAGGAAATAATTTCCATCTTCCTCAAAATAATCATAGGCTTTGGGTAAACCGGGATGATTCAGACGGCTGAGTATTTCATATTCTTTCTTAAAAAGAACTATATTCTCACCATGTATAACAGGATCATCCGGATTTGTTTTCAGCACTTTAAGAATAACCTTCCTTTTTTCTTCTAAATCATCTACTTCATAAACAAAACACTGTCCACCCTGTCCTGCAATAAGGGATACTTTATATCTTCCCCTGACTATTTTATCTACTGATAGAGGTTCTGTATTCAGGAAAATCGCTCCTTTCTAAGGGGTAAGCGGTGATGGGTTAACCGGGGCGAACACAGGGGTTCGCCCCTACTTCTTTTCACGTCTCACGTCTCATTCACTTCTGTTCAAGCAATTTAAGTGTTTTATTTATAGCTCCTCTGACTTCATAATCACTTTCTGTCTTTAACGCATTATTAAGAGCATTAATAGAACTCTTATCTCCTATATAAAGAAGAGAATTAGCTGCTTCAACCCTTACATATTTATATTCATCATTTAACATCTGAGTTAAAGGTTCCATAGCACTCTTATCCCCTATTTTACCCAGGGAAATAACAGCGTTCAGACGGACCTGCTGGTCGGAGTCTTTTAGAACTCCTATTAAGGAGGGCACTGTATCAGCCCGAGAAATATAGCCAAGTGTTTTAGCGGCAGCAGATCTTATAGCCGGCGAATCCGATGAGAGCCTCTCTATTATTCTGTCTTTAGCAGGTACTCCTATATGGGCAAGAGCATAGACAGCATTTATTCTGCTGAGGGAATCATATTCATCAACAACTGAACAGATAGGATCTACTGCTCTGGGGTCTCCAATATTACCAAGAGCAGTAATAGCTCCGGCACGGACATATTTATCCTCATCTGAGAGAGACTCTATAAGAGGATCAATAGCCCTGCTATCAGGGATACGGGATAATATCTGTACAGCCCTCTGTCTTACAAAAGTATTCCTATCTTTAAGAAGGGCTATCACCGGTTCAACAGCAGGTTCACCAATATGTGACAGGGCAAGTTCAGCATAAAATTCAACAAAAGAAGATTCTGTTTTCACAACGCTTATTAAAGGTTCAACAGCAAGTTCACCTATTTTAGACAGAGCACGGACTACAGCAAACCGAACTCTCTGATTTTTATCATTTAATCTTTTTATGAGGGGATCTACTGCTATGGGGTCACATATGAGGCCAAGAGCTTTTATAGAGTTATATCTAACAAGCCAGTCATTATCTTCAAGGACATCAATCAATGGCTTTACAGCACTTTTCTCTTTTGTTTTTCCAAGAACTTCGGCAGCAAGGTATCTTATCTCTGTATTCCGGGATTTTAATAACAAAATAACCGGTTCCGGATTATCAATTTTTTCTATATTACTCAGGGTTTTTAAAATAGTAAGTCTGACTATATCTTCTTCCTGGAAAAGGCATTTTGATAAAACAGGTAGTATTCTGGGATCATTTATAAGTTCCAGATTTTTCACTGCAGTGACCTTTACAGAGTCACTGTAATTTCCCTCCAGAATCCTGCAAAGGAAAGGCACAGCATTTTTATCACCTATTAATCCAAGGGCTCTGGCAGAAGCAATACGAACCGAGTCTGAATCTTCCAGAAGTAAATTACAAAGAACAGGGACAGCCCTTTTGTCACCGATTAAACCCAGAACCTGCACCACATAGATCCTATGCTGAATATTTCCTTTTTTTAAACTGAAGATAAGAGGTTCTACTGCCGGTTCTCCAATACGGACAAGAGCATCCATAGCTTTTTGATGGCTCCTATCTTCTGCATCCATCATTATTATAAGAGGTTCTATAGCTTTCCTGTCGCCGATAAAACCCAGGGCTTCACAGGCTCCTGCTCTTATGATTTCCTTATCACTGTTAAGAGCAAGAATCAGAGGTTCTACAGCTGAAGTACCTATACGCTTTAATGCTTCTACAGAATAAGCCCTCACAAGAGAGTCTTCATCAGCCAGACTGTTACAGAGTATAGGTACAGAAGAAGGATCACCTAGAAAACCAAGGGCACTTGCTGCATAAGCTCTGGCAAGATAACTCTTATCATTTGAAAGAATATCCAAAAGTGGCTGAAGAGCCTTCACATCACCAATACGACCAAGAATCCTTGCTGCATTAATACGGACCTTTTCATCTTCATCCTTTAATCTGTTTATTAAAAGTTCCACAGCAAAACTCCCTATTCTTATAAGAGCATCTGCAGCATAAGACTGAACCCGGGGGTCTTCATCACTCATTTTAACAAATAATATTTCAAAAGCACGCCTGTCTCCAAGAAATCCTAAAGAATTGGCTGCAGCACCACGAACATCTGCATTATTATCCCATAGACATGCAATTAATGGCTCAACTGCACGAGTATCCCCTGTTCTACCAAGAGCACTTGCAGATTTCATACGGATATAACTGCTATCACTTTTCAATCCTTTTATAAGAAACTCTACTGATGATTTACCCATATTGGTAAGTGCTTCCACTGCAAAGCGCCCTACAAATTCATTATCATTAGAAAGGGCATTATATAAAATCTCCAGAGCTTTTGTATCACCTATGTAACCAAGGGAATTTATGGAATAAGCCCTGATAAGTTCATCCTTATCTTTAGAAAATTCCATTAATGCGTCAACTGCTCGACTGTCTCCTATGCGTCCCAGAGTTTTCACTGCATTTAACTTAATCTTCGGATCTTCTGAAGATAAAGCATCTATAAGAGGTAAAACAGAAATATTCCCGATACGCCACAGGGCATTGGAAGCATATACTCCTGTTAGGTCATCCTTATGGCCAAGCATATTGATAAGGGAAGGAATTACCCTTTCATCGGCAATACGCCCTAAAATTATTACAGAATTCCTGCACTGATTGCTATCAGAAGAAGAAAGAGCATCTATAAGAGGTTCAATTGCAGATTCCCCCTGTTTTCCCAGCTCTGTCATGGCTTCACTCACAATTTCCTCATTATCGCTTTTTAAAGCCTCTATAAGTTCCGCTGTATCTCCGTAAGAAATGCCGGAAAAGCAGAGAGTAAAAATAAAAATAAGTATAAAACAATTAGATTTTTTCATAATTAAAAATTTTCGTCCTATCTGGTAAAAAACCTTTTTTCTAATTTAAATTATTATTAACTATCAGCTTTCAGCTTTTTCCTTAAACTGATTGCTGATAGCTTTAAACATAAAAGGTTTATGTTTACTGAAGCTAATAATTTAACAATAATGAAAATTCCTATGCATTTTAATTTAAATTATTCTCTACAGAATATTTTCCTCTTAAAGGATAATATAACAGAAAGAAGAATTTTATTTCAGGTGATAAAATTGAAATTCGAATTACCGAAAGGTACAGTCTTTGAAAAACTCGTCTATATCCTGACATTTAGACCAAAAGCTGAGAATTCCATATATTTTCGAACTTCAGTTCTTCTCACTATTCTCACGGGAATAATATCCACTCTACTTTTGGAAGAAAAATGGAATATGTCTTCCTGGGTTATAATAATTGGAACAATAACAGGTTTCTTTGTAAGCTGGAAAAGAAGAAATGAAAATAACTGGTGGATAAAAGTAATCCTATCTATCCTGATGATTTTTGCAGCAATAGATTATTTTAAAAACCTCTCTACCAATATTTATGACCCGAGACCGCCTCTTGCCCGACTACTCCTCTGGCTTCAATTACTTCACAGTTATGATCTCCCTGCAAGAAAAGATCTTAATTATTCTCTTCTTGTAGCTCTTACCCTCATGGGTATATGTGCTACTATGGGAAGAGAGAATACTTTTTTAATCTATATTATAATTTTTACTATTTTTGGGATAATATCACTTATATATAATTATCAGTCTTCCGAAACAGAACAAACTAATGATCTAAAACTTTCACTGCCATTTATAAAACTGGCTATATCTTTAACAATTCTATGTTTAATCAGCTCCTTTATAATATTCGGACTTTTACCAAGATACAGGGGAATGGTATTCAAATATCTTCCTATATCGGCCAGAATTCAACTGGAAAGACTATTAAAAAATACCATCCTGAACCCGGGCTACAATACAAAAGACTATGATAATATGGACATAAGCCAGTTTTCTCCTGATAACCCGAAAAGGGTATGGGGAGATTTTAATCCAGATGCTTATTTTGGCTTCACACCATTTCTGGATTTAAATTACCGTGGAAAACTCTCAAATAATATTGTTTTAAGAGTAAAAAGTTCTTACTGGACATATCACAGAGGAATGGCTTTTGATACTTATAATGGATCTGGATGGATCATGTCAAAACCTGACGCAGGGGAATTCTCTGCATATAATCCCCCTATTGTCTTCCCTACTACAAGAAATGTAGATGATACGGAAATAATCACAATATATTATGTAGAAAAAGAACAACCCAATATAATCTTTGCTCCTTATAAACCATCCCGTCTTTTCTTTCCTTCAGATCTTGTCTATATGGATCAATATGAATGCATAAGAAGTCCTTTTCAGCTACCGGTAGATACGGTTTATAGCTGTATAAGTCTTTCCTCAAATTTTTCTCCTCAACTTCTTAAAACAGGCAGAGCAAAATATACAACAAAACAAAAAGAACAGTATTTGCAATTGCCTGACACCCTGCCGGAAGAAGTCAGAAACCTGGGACTTAATTTAACCGGGAGCTATCAAACTCCATATGAAAAAGCTCTTGCTATAAATCTATACCTGAAAAACAATTTTCAATATGATCTCAATACTCCCTCTCTGAAAAAAAACGAAGACTATGTATATAATTTTATCTTTAAAGAGAAAAGAGGATACTGTGAACATTTTGCTTCAGCTATGGTAGTTCTCTGCCGGGCAGCAGGAATTTCGGCAAGACTGGTAGCAGGTTATACACCGGGAACCTATAATCCTCTCACAGGCTATTATGAAATAAAGGGTTCTGACGCTCATGCCTGGGTGGAAATACTCCTTTATCGTTATGGATGGATCTCATTTGATCCCACTCCCGGCTATAATCCGGAACCTATTGTTAAAGACACTGAGGAAAATAATTTTTTTGAGAATTTATTTATTTACATAAATAAAGCCCTTTTTGAAAATTCTTTGTATAGAAGACTCTTAGAGCTTACTAAAGGCACAGGAAATTCAGGGAAAATTTTTTTTCTCATATTTATTATTTTTTTAGTATCTCTTATAATTTACCAGAAAGTAAAATGGCCTCAGAAGAAATATTCACAGCTTAATAAGATAAGCAGATATTACAGAGATATGTGCCACCATTTCGAGAAGCGGAATTTACCTTATAAAAAACACTTGACCCCTTTAGAATACGGTCAGTATCTTAAAAATCATTATAATTTCAAAGAAATCGATTTTATAATTTCGGCTTTCATAGAAAGTACATACAGTAATAATGTAATAAGTGAGAATAAGGAAATGGAAACCAGGGATAATCTGGAGAAATTGATTATAAAACTTAAAAAGGTGAGACGGGAAGAGTGAAGAGTGAAAAATAATGGGCTTTATGGTGCAGGGGTGAACCTGTGTGTTCGCTCCGGTTAAACCATCATCTATCCACCCATCACCCATTATCTGTACTTGATCACATATGATATAATAATTAATTAAAAGGGGGACTCTATGAAAATCTTTCTAACCAATGATGACGGAATAGAAGCAAAAGGGCTTCAAAGTCTTATAAAAGAACTGAAGAAAAACCATGAATTATTAGTTGTGGCACCTGACAGGGAGAGAAGTGCCGTGAGTCATTCTCTGACACTTTTCGACCCTCTGAGGTTAAAAAAGATCAGAAATAGCAGCAGGTGCAACATTTACACTACAAATGGAACTCCTGCAGATTGTATTTTACTTGGTATAAAACATATTATAAAAGACCAGAAACCAGACCTCATAATAGCAGGTATTAATCATGGAGCAAATATCGGAGACGATATATCCTACTCCGGTACCGTAGCAGCAGCAAAGGAAGGAACTCTACAGGGAATTCCCTCATGGGCAGTATCTCTCTGCAGTTATGAGAAAAAAGTCACTTTCAGTGTTGCTGCAAAACTTACAGAACGTCTCTTAGAAAAACTTTCAGATTATAAACTCCCGGAAAGGACTCTCCTGAATATTAATATCCCCTATGTCTCAGAAGAAGAGATAAAAGGTATTGTCATAACAGTACAGGGTAAAAGCAATTACAAAAACTGGATAGAAAAAAGCCTGGATCCCAGAAAAAGAGATATGTACTGGATAGCTTCAGACATACCAGATGGATTTTCTGATAAAAATTCCGATTATAAAGCCATAAAAGAACAAAAAATATCAATTACACCGATTAAAATCGATCTTACTGATTATAGTTTCATAAAGGAAAATAGAAAAATCCTGGAAAATCTATTTAATGAAATAAAATAATTATGAAAAATCTTAAAAAACTGATATTACTGATTTTCATTATAATGATTATCTATCTATTGATAGACAAATTTATGTATTTTTATACGGACTGGTTATGGTATGAAGAAATAAACTGTAAATCTATTTTCATTAAAATATCACTCTTTAAATTTACTACAGGTTTAGTAATGGCTATCGTCTTTTTTACTCTGTTACATATTAATCTTACAATAATGAGAAAATTATCACCAAGAATAGTACACTTTTCAAAAAGCAACCTTATAGAAATTTATGATTCAACTTACTCTCCTCATACTAATAAAATATTTAATATAATACTTGCTATATTTAGTATTTTTATAGGTCTGGAAGCATCAGGTCACTGGCAGGAAGTATTAGAGTTTATTTATGGGCAAAATTTTTATACAGAAGATGCAATTTTTGTAAAGGACCTGAGTTTTTATATATTCAGACTTACTTTTCTTCAATATCTCTATTCCTGGCTCATACTTACTTTTGCAATAATATTTATATTTATAACTTCCACATATATACTTTGTAAAATAATAAGATTTTCGACAAATAATATGATTATTATGTCCAATAAGGTCAGAATACATATCTCCATACTGGCCAGTATCCTGTGTGTATTAAAAGCCTGGGGACTTTATCTGGCAAGATATAATTTGCTTTACTCTTCAAAAGGCAATGTATATGGAGCAGGTTATACAGATGTAACTATAATATTACCGGTGTTAACTATAATGGCCTTTATAGCACTGGCAGGTGGTATAATATTTCTTATAAATATATATACAAAGAGCTGGAAATTACCGGGATATATTATAATACTATACTTAATAATATCTATTGTGGGAGGATTTATTTATCCGGCTATTATACAGCAATTTGTGGTATTACCAAATGAAATAGGAAAAGAAAGAGAATATATTAAAAGAAATATAGAATATACACTGAAAGCTTATGGGCTTAACAGGATAAATGAAAAAGAATTTCAGGCAAATGAAGAACTCACGGCAAAAAGTATATATAATAATAAGCTCACAATAGAAAACATAAGACTATGGGATATAAAACCACTTATTGAAAGTTACAGACAGTTACAGGAAATTAAACCTTACTATAACTTTATAGATGTAGATGTAGATAGATATATTATAGATGGTAACTACAGACAGGTCATGCTTTCAGCAAGAGAGATAGATTACAATCAACTTTCAACTAATGAGTGGATAAATCATCATATAACTTATACTCATGGTTACGGATTATGTCTTTCACCGGCAAACAGAATCTCAAAAGAGGGTCTGCCTGAATTCTTCATAAAGGATATTCCACCTGTTTTCACAACTGATTTAAAAATTGATCGTCCTGAAATATACTATGGAGAAATAACCAATAATTACAGTATAGTAAAAACAAAACCCAGTGAAAGCGGCTCTTCAGAGCAGGAATTTGACTATCCTTCAGGAACAATGAATAAATATTGTATTTACCAGGGAACTGGTGGTATTCCCATCTCTTCTTTATTCAGAAAAATAATTTTTGCAAAATATCTTAACTCACTTAAAATCCTTCTAAATAAAGATATAATATCTGAAAGCAGAATTATGATATATAGAAATATACATGACAGGCTTAATAAAGCTTTCCCTCTTCTGATCTATTCTAATGATCCCTACATGATTATCTGTGAAGGAAAACTTTTATGGATCTGTGATGCCTATACTATATCCGGGAAATATCCTTATTCCACACCTTATAAATTTTTAAATACCCATCATGTAAACTACCTGAGAAACTCTGTAAAAGTAGTAATAAATACATATAATGGAAATATTGATTTTTATATAAGTGATCCGGAAGATCCCATAATAAAAACCTATAGTGCTATTTTCCCCGGAGTATTTAAGGATATAGGCATGATGCCTTTAAATATAAGAGCGCATATTAGATATCCCGAGGAATTATTTACAATGCAAAGTAAAGTATACTGTATATACCATATGAAAGATACCCAGGTATTTTACAATAAAGAAGACCTCTGGGATGTACCTTATGGAATATCTGACAATCGGGAGCAGGAAATGAGCCCTTATTACACTATAATGAGTATACCGGGAGAAAAGAAAGAAGAATTTTTATTAATGATACCCTTTACTCCTATAAAAAAAGACAATCTATCTGCCTGGATGTGTGCCAGATGTGATGGGGAACATTATGGAGATATTATATTATTTCGTTTTCCCAAGAAGAAAATGGTTTATGGACCAAGACAGATAGAAGCACGTATTAATCAGGATACTGAAATATCAAAACAACTTTCCCTCTGGAATCAGGAAGGTTCCAATGTTATAAGAGGAAATTTACTTGTAATACCAATAGAAAACTCTTTAATTTATGTAGAACCACTTTACTTAAAAGCTGAAAAAGGTGAGCTACCTGAATTAAAAAAAGTTATATTAGTATATGGAAGTCAGATAGCTATGGAGGACAATCTTGAAGAAGGGATAAACAAGATATTTGGTGATGTACGTACCTCCCGGATGGCTGATTCAACAGAAAATAAATCTATTGAGTATATGGCCAGAGAAGCACTTAATCATTACGAGAAAGCCCAAAAATATATTAAAGAAGGAAACTGGGCCAAATACGGAGAAGAACTGGAAAAAATGAAAAATATACTCACCCGTATGATTGAAGGAGAAAAAAATGAAAAACAATAAAAAAATACTCTACATCTGTTTTATTATTTATAACATAGCTCTTATTATTTTTATCTTTGGAGGATGCAATAGTCCTTTTGATGATCTGGATAATTTAAATACATCTGTAAATATTGGACGAATAAATAATGTGATATTATATAAGGATCTTATGAAATCGAATTATCCTGAGACATGTATTACAGGAGAATTCAATGACTGGCGATCTGTAAGTAAATATCGCTCAAAAGCAGGCTATCATCTGGGATATGATTTTGCTGCTCCTGAAGGTACAAAAGTTCCTGCAGGATGGGAAGGAACTGTTACAGATATAATCTACTGGGGATATAGGGAATTTGCTGTAGAAGTAACAGGAACAACAGAAACCGGGGCAAAACAAATAACTCAATATGGACACTTAAAACCTGTAAAAATTTATATAGGTGATAAAGTAAAAGTTGGACAGACCATAGGAAAAATCGCTGTAGATCATGTTGATATAAAAATGAAGATAAACGGCGAATATTATGACTGGGGCCAGTGATGCGTAATGGCTTTCTCCATCACGTCTCTACTCTTCCCTTCCAGAAGAGCAGCAATAAAGGAAGCCTTTCTTTGTCCCTACCAGAACATAACCGGAGGCAACAGCAGGGGAAGATACAGCTTCTCCTTCAATAACAAGAATATAATGTGTAATACTTTCTCTATCTCTTTGTAAGAAATTCTTCTCTATATCAAGTTCTATAGAATATAATTTACCATCTGTAGATCCCAGATAGAGAGTACCATTGGCATAAACAGGTGAAGATACAGAAGAACTATCTATAAAATAATCACTTTTTTTTGTACCTTTAGCCATATCGAGACTATAAAGATATCTGCCTCCAGCTAAGAGATAGGCAATTCCATCTCCAACAGCAGGGGAAGACAGTAATACATCTTCTGCTATAAATTCCCATACAATACATCCAGTTTTTGAATTTAAAGAATAGAGCTTACAATTTTCACATGCCAGTAAAATAGTATCCTGATATATAGCAGGTGATGCCTTAAAGGAGGATCCAATATTAGTTTCCCATACTTTTTGACCTGTTTTAGCATCAAGAGCAAATATTCTCTCATTTTTAGAACAGCCATATACTAAACCTTCACAAACAGCGGAAGAATAATCAGCGTTTGCTTTTGCCTTATATTCCCATACTTTCTCTCCAGTTGATGCTTTTATAGCATAAAATCTACCATCTGTAGAACCGAAATATATGAGACCATAAGCTACAGATGGTGAATTATTAACTACCGAATCCACACTAAATGACCATATACAACCACCTGTCTCTCTGTCAAGGGCATAGACCTTATCCTGGGAACAGAAAAAAATCCAGTCTTTCGCAACAGCAGGAGTGGATGTTATACTGCCCTTAGATTTGAACTCCCAATTTTTGTGACCTTCCTCCAGTCTGACAGAATATAATTTACCATCAATGGCACCAAAATAACAATTCCCTTTATAAACAGAGGGAGAGGCATTTATAGGACTATTGGAACTAAAGGTCCATCTAATCTCAAGGGGAGGCATTAACTCTATCTCTTTGTCGTTAAATCCATCATGAGTCAGTCCTCCCATAAACATAGGCCAATCTTCTGTAAAAAAGTCAACTGATATATCATCAGGTATATTAATATTTTTAGCTACAACTTCTTTTATCTCATCATTTTTCCGGATAACTTTTTCCTCAGTTTTCCCAGAACGTCTCAATCTGGAAAATAACCCTCTTTTTTTCTGTTCCACCTGTTTTGATAAAGGAAGAGAAGATGAAGGTATTTCACTCATAAATTTTTTATAGGACTCCAGTGCTTCCTGAGGTAAATTCTTTAACATATATTCTTCTACTTCATGCTTGTTCAAAATTAATGTATCCCTGTCATGACAAATAGGAGGAATATCATCTTTCTCGTAAAATGCAGCTTCACTCTTTAATATCTTATTATGTTCTTCCTGAAGAAGAATCCTTTCCTGTTCTAAAACCTTCTGTTCATCTTCCAACTTTCTTTTTTCTTCCTCAAGTCTTTGCCATTCCTTATCCAGTTCTAATCTGACTTCTTTAATTTGAGAATCTGACTGAGAAGTGCTAGCAGCGTCTTTCACAACTGAAAGTCGTTGCTCTTCAAGTTCTTCAGACAGGGCATTTAATTTTTCCCTCTCTTCAGATAATTCCAGCCAGGCAGATTCAAGTTCTCTTTTTTCCGCCTCAAGTGTATCAATATCAATGGTCTTTATTAATTCTTTATCCCTTGCAAGAGAAGATTTTTCAATTTCCAGGAGTTCTTTTCCCTCAGCAAGTTTTGCCCATTCTTCCTGAAGTTCCTGCAGATTTTGTTCTTCTGCCTGTTTCAGGTCACTCCAGGATTTTTCAAGAGCATTTTTCTCCAAAACAAGTTTATCCACTTCATGAGGTTCTCTTTTTATACTTCCTTCCAGGTTAATTAATTCAATCTTTTTATCTTCCAGCAGTGATCTCAGATTACTGAGTTCTCCTTCCAGTTCACTTACTATTCTTTCTTTCTCTCTCTTCAAATCTAACGTCATAACCTCAAATTCAGCTTTCTCAATTTCCAGTTTATCTATTTTTATCTCCAGCTCATAGAGTTTAACTTTAGTTAATCTATCGATTTCAGAATTCTTATCTTCCAGAGTAACTTTCAGATTACGAACTTCACCTTCCAGTTCAGATACAATTCTGTCTTTCTCTTTTATCAGATCAGCATTTAAAACCTCTAGCTTATTTTTTTCCGTCTCCACTTCTGCTAACTTTTTCAATTCATTATCTCTGGTAGAGGTTGTCAGGTCTAATTCAGTCTTTTTATCTTCCAGAACAGTGTTCAGATTACAAAGTTCTTTTTCTAATTTATCTATTATTCCATCTTTCTCTTTTTTTAATTCTAAATTTAATGTTTCAAGTTCAATTTTTTCTGCTTCCAATTTTTTAATCTTTTTCTTAAGATTATCATCCGGTGTAAAGCCGGGCATAACTTTATTCTGAATTTCCTCAATTTCCTTATTTCTTTCTGAGAGTTTACCTTTTAAACTCTTCAAAAGCATAAGCAATTTTGATCTTTCTTTTTGATAATTAGCTCTATCATTTTCTAAAGAATTTAACTCTTCCTCACGTTTTGAAATATCCTGTTTAAGTTTTTTCAGCTCATCCTTCTGTGTTTCAATCTGAGAAAGAAGTCCTTCTTTTTCAGATATAAAATCAGGCGGTATGGAGGGAACTTCAGACATAGAAATGGCTAATTCGTCAATTTTAAGGCGGGCAGATGCAAGCTCACTATTAACTTTATTTATTTCAATCTCATATTTCTGTTTCTCCTGAGTTAAACGTTCAATATTTTCAGTGAATTCTTTAAACTTTACCTCTAACTCCTGGATATTAAGCTTTTTCCCTTCCAGAGCCTGCATAAGTCTGGAATTATTTTCCTTAAGAATCTGTATTTCTTTTTCTCTTTCTTTACTTAAACGTTCAAAGCCACCACCCAGTTCTTTAACTTTCTCTATTTCTTCTTTCATTTCCTGAATCTTAACTACTTTTAATTCTACATCTCTCGTAAGTTTTAAATTATTTTCCTTTATCTCCAATACTTCCTTATCAACAGAAGCCAGACCTGATTCTGCTATCTTCTGGCGCTCCTTCAGTTCCTGATTAAAGCTCAATATTTCGTCTTTTTCCATTTCAAGAGACTGTATTTCCATGGTCAACTTTTTATGTTCTTCTGTAAGACTGCTTGTCTTTTTAATAAGATCTATAATTGTATTTTTCTGTTTTTCATTATTTCTTATTAATTCCTGTTTTTCCCTCTCAATCTCTCTCATCTTCTGAACCAGTTTATCATGCTCATCTGCCACATATTTTGTCTGAACTAATTTCTCTTCAGATGACATAAGTTGTTCTTCAAAAGTCTCTTTCATTAATTCCAGAGCTTCTTTCTGTTTTTCTAATTCTGAAATTTTAAGTTCTAATTCTGTCTTTTCCTCTTCAAAAACCTTACGTTCAGCAAGATAATCATCCTGCTCTGCCCTTAACTTATTCAATTCAAGCTCCAGAGTCTCATATTCAAGTACTTTATTCTTATTTTGAATAATAAATTGCTTGGTTGAGGCAAATTCCTTAAGAAGCTTTTCAAATTTAGCTTCCAGACTTATCTTTTCTTTATTAAGCTCTGCTATATTAGTTTGCAAAATCTTCTTATCATCAAATAACTGTTTGATCTTCTGAGATTGTTTTTCATTACTATTAGATAATTCTATCTTTTCTTTTTCATACCATTCAATCTTATTCTGTAAATCATCTGTTATTTTATCAGATTGAACCAGCTTCTCCCTTAAATCATTAACCAGCTTTAGTAAAGTTTCCCTTTCATCCTTACTTGAATGAAAATCTTTTCTGATAGATAAAGTCTCTGAACTAACCCTGTCAAGCTCCTGAACAAGGTTCATATATTCGGCCTCTCTTGCCTCTTTAATCTCCATAAGTGATCTATTCTGTTGTTCAGCTTCTTCTAACCTGGCCTTCATATGGACAGCTTCAGAATTTATTCTATCAAGGTCATGAACAAGATTTATGTATTCAGATTCTCTGGTTTCCTTCATGTTCAAAAGTTCTTTATTCTGTTGTTCAACTTCTTCTAATCTGGATTTAATATTATCAAAATCTTTAACCCTGGCTAAGATCTTCTTTGAATCATCTAACTTGCTCTTAAGCATCTGCACAACCTTAAGGAGGGCATCCTTATTTTTATTTACAGCAACAAGATTCTTTTCCAGTTCATTTTTATTCTTCATCAAATCTGTCAATTGTTTTTTAATTTCACTTAATTCATTGCTCTGCTTTTCACTGTACTCTTCAGATTCTTTTAGTTTCTCAGAAATTTCCTCTAATTCACGGACTCTGAGTAAAACCTTCTTTCCCTCTTCAACTTTTTTTGTAAGATCCTGAACAACTTTAACAAGGGAAGAATTATTTTTAGATAGAGTTTTTATTTCTTTTTCAAGTTCAATATTTCGGTTTTTACTATCTGATAGTTCATTGTTCAATATACCAATTTCTGTTTCTTTATCTGCTTCCAGAGTTTTCAAAGCTTCCATATGGCTTAAATTACCACTATGGACCTGTTTTAGTTTATATTGAAGTTTTTTTATATTTTCCTCTAAAAGAGAATTCTTCTTTCTGGACTGAGAGATTTCACTTTGAAGTTTACTCAATTCTTTTGAGGAACTTAAAAGTTCCTCTTTAAGTTCCTGATTTTCTTTATCTCCCTGTTCTTTTTCTTTCTGCAATTTTTCCAGATTATCCCTGATATCTTTCAGAGCTTCACCCTGTTCGACTTGCTTGCCAGCTGAATCCAGCTTAATTTTAAATTCTTTAACTAACTTCTTTAATTTTGAACTTTCTCTATCTTTTTCCAGCATTTCTGCTTCAAATTTTTCAGCATTATCTATCAGAATATCTCTTTCATTTTCAAAAGTTTTAAGTTTTTTCTCAAGGTTTTTTATCTTCTGTCTTCTTTCTTCCAGAGTTTTTAAAAGCAGTTGATGTTCTTCCTCAAGAAAAGCAAGATTTTGCAATAATTCATCCTGATCCTTAGGTACAATACGATCTATTTTTTCAGCAAATTTCGCTCTGGTTGAATCTTCAATTAACTTAATATCTGAAGAAGACAAAGAAAGTATCCTGCTCAATTCATCAAGATAGACTCTCTCATCATCACTTAAAATACCATCACTCCAGGCAGTCTCCAGAGCATATCTGTATGTATTTCTGCTTTGCTTTTTATTCTCAGAGGCTTTCTTTGCGTCTTCATGTATTTTTTTACTTTCCTCAGTCACCCCACGCCTTATAGAAAGAGATCTATTACTTTTCTTAAGATCTTTTTTACGTTTTTCTTTTTGCCAGTCAAGAAGTTTTATAACAAGATTGACTTTTTTCTCTGATGTAAATTTCCGAAAAGCTTTTATTAAGTCTTTTGAATTATCCTGAGAGGTAAAATTATCTTCTCCATTATAGTTAGAATATTCCAATGAACCATCTCCTGTAACTCTGGAAAAGAAAAACAGCTGATTCATTAAAACTGAAGGATAATCTTTAATAAACCAGAAGGGGCTGAGATTTAAAACAGGAAAACTTTTATCTACAGAAGAACTCAGATAAACTTTTTCCTGAGTATATAAAGTATCATCAAAATATTCTGTTTCATCAAGGCTCATAGCACCCATACAATCAATAATTTCATGGCGAACCTTTCCTTTTTGATAGGCAGCTTTTTTCACATAAAATAATTTATATGCTATAAGAAATTTAAGATTGGACATTATATCATCAATAACAGGAACAAACATGTTGATGAATTCTTTAATTTGATTTATACTTAATTCTTCTTCAAAGTTCATAACAGTTTCTACAAAATCCGGCACCAGTTTAAAAAATTCTGCTATTGATAATTCTTCTAATTCAGTATCACCTTTGAAGAGGAAAAATTCATTCTCACTTATTGCTTTATATGCTTTTAAACCTGAATTCCACTCGGGACGTTTTGAAAAATAAAAATTATAAAGCTCTCCAATAATTAATTTCTCATCTTTTTTATTATAAAGCTTAAGTATATCTTCCAGAAAAACAAGCCATTCCTCCAGACCTGGTTCTACAAGCTTTTCAAGATGTAAATTTACATTCACATCATCTATACTATCTCTTATATATTGAGATACTACAATAGAAGAGAAAAACTTTATAATAATCTCAAGAAGACTGCAGATACGAAGAAGTAGTGTTCTGAGTTCACCGGAAGATTGATAATTAAGTTGCCAGTAAGAATGAGCAATGGGATAAGGATACTGTTTATACACCAGGTCTCTCAAAGTTACATCAGTAGAAAGTCTTATCTGCTCCAGATAGCCTTCTTTTACTTCACTTATAACTTCGAATACCCTGGTCTCTACGGATTTAAAAATCTGCCTGGCTTTTTCCTGCTTTATATTAAATTTATTTCTAATTAGCTCAAGTTTCTCTATTTCCTCATGAGAAAGAGGACCATCTATGAGAGACATTTCAATCATCATTTCGTATATAGAAGTACTCTGCTGCGGTAATATTACATCTTCTTTACTCTTGATATCTTTTATCTTTCCGGAAATTTCTTCTTCATCAAGTTCATCTTCTGCCATCCCGAATTGACATTTGAAGTCCTTCAAATAGTTAAAAGGAGTAAATCCATGTCCACAGTGGGAACTAAAATAACGAAGCACTCCATTCTCATTATCTTTAAGTGCAAAAATCTGACCTGTTTTACAATCCCCACAATATTCCATCACAAAAAAAGGATAAAGATCCAGAGCTGGTATTAACTTATTATAGCTACATAAATATAACCTGTTTAACTCCAGTTCCTTTGAAGAGCGAATACTTTGAACAATATGTTCTTTAGGAGCGGCACCCATATAAATTTGAATATCATATTGTTTCTGTACGCCCGAGTCATCTTCAGAAAATACATAAACCAGTTTATAACTACCCAGGAAACTAAGACTGAGAAGAATTTCTTCAATAGCTGGTTCTAACAACATAACACGTTCTTTGAGCTGTTTTTTTGTTAATTTGGCATATTTACTTTCCCAGAAAGTAAAGTGATACTTAAGAAGTCTAGGTATAAAATCATTAAGGGATATCTGTGTTACATCTCTTCCTTCTTCTTTCAAAATAGACCTGAGCTCTTTGTATGCCTTTGTTATATGAGCATAATCTTCTTTCTTCTTATCAAAGTAAGCACCGGCCAGTTCGGATACCAGATGTTTTTTATCATGTTCCCTGTACAATTTTAATATCTTTTTTAAAATACTATTCCACTGATCCAGAATAGAGGAACGGAGAATAACATTAGAGAGAAGCTTATCTATATCCTTACTCTTGAGCTTCTCCATACTGTATTCACTTATTACTATAGCAGCAAGATATTTTATTATTACTTCAATAAGATACCCTATGGTATTATGTTTAAGTTCAATAGTATCATCACTATTAGATAAACCTACTAAATTCTTAAAAGTTAATGCTATAGGATATGGATAATAACGGAATATTTTTTGCTCTGTACTCATAAAAATTATTTTCTCTCTTTAAAGCCTTCTACCTTCCTGTAAAAAAAAATATTCAGATTATTATAACATAAGAATATATAAAAAGAAACCCACGTCGGATAAATCTGTTGCTAAAATAATTTTTAAGCTGTATAATTAACGTGAAACGTAAAACGTGAAATGTGAAACGAAGTCCCTGCAAAGCAGTAATCAATTAAAATTATTTCTTTTCACCTTTTACTTTTCACGAACTAAATTTTTATATAAAATATGTAATTTAAAAATTAAGATTTATTTATGAATTATGGAAATAATTGCCTGTCATAACTGTACTGATTTTGATACCTTTGCATCAATGATAGCAGCAAAAAAAATCTATCCTGAAGCAAAACTGGTTTTTTCAGGAAGCTTTGATGTAAATGTAAAGAAATTTATGACCTTTCACAGAGATCTCACATCATCAGCAATCTCATTTAAAAAGATAAACCCTGCAGAAATTACAAAACTTATAATTGTAGATACCAGATTGCCTGACAGACTGGGACCTCTAAAAAAAATCCTTCATAATCCTGGTATTGAAATTCATATATATGATCATCATCCTTACAGCCAGGAAGATATAGTAGGTACAATAAATGTAATCAAAGGTGTTGGTGCCGCTACCACTCTCCTGGTAGAGATTATAAAAAATAAAAATATATCTATAAGACCTACTGAGGCCACCCTTTTTGCTCTTGGAATATATGAAGATACCGGTTCCCTTACATTTCCAGGTACAACATATCTGGATGTTGATATGGTATCTTTCTTACTGACTAAAGGAGCAAGGTTGGAAATAGCTGCTAAATATATGAATCAACCTCTTTCAGAGGAACAGCGAAAGCTACTGAATCAACTCATTTTATCATCAAAAACATATAATTTCAATGGCCTCCAGATAGTCATATCAACATCAGAAGTAGAAAAATATATCCCCAAACTGGCTATTCTTACATATAAATTGATTGAACTGGATAGGAAAGATGCATTTTTTACCATTGTAAGAATGAAAAATAAAATATATATAGTAGCCCGAAGTCTGAACTATTCCATTGATGCAAATCTTATTACCAGATATTTTAAAGGAGGAGGACATATGGCAGCAGCTTCTGCCATGATTAAAGAAACAGATATAAAAAAAATAACAGAAAAACTGTTAGATATATTGAATAAAAATATAAAACCATCTCTTGTGGCCCAGGATATAATGTCTTTTCCGGTAAAAACCGTAGAAAGTAATTTAAAAGTAGGTGAAGCAATAGAAATTATAAAACAGCATGGACATAGTGGATTAATTATAGAACAGGAAGGTGAACTCTGTGGAGTAATATCCCTTGGTGACCTCCGTAAAGCTTTAGAACACAATCTTCAGCATGCCCCTGTAAAAGCTTATATGACCCGTGATTTTGTAACTGCCCCTCCGGATATGGCTGTATCAAAATTACAGGAATTAATGGTAGAAAAACAGGTAGGAAGAATTCCAATATTATCGGAAAAAAAACTTGTAGGAGTCGTAACAAGAACAGATATCATAAGAACCATTCACAGCAATAAATTGCTTACACCCCATCAGTTCCCAACCCGTCTGGAAGATATGACCAGATTGTCCATTATAGTACAGACACTTCTGAGAAAGGCAGGTAAAATCGGAGACAGAGAAAAGATACCTGTTTATGCTGTTGGCGGCTTTGTAAGGGATCTATTACTGGGCATAGAAAACTTCGATCTTGATCTGGTAGTTGAAGGAGATGGCATAAATTATGCGCAAAAACTGGCAGCTTCTATCGGGGGAGAACTCAAGATTCACCCGACCTTTGGCACAGCCGAGTTAATAATACCCGGAGGATATAGCATAGATGTGGCATCTGCCAGAGCAGAATTTTATACCCAGCCCGGGGCACTTCCAAAAATAAGATACTCTTCTATAAAACAGGATCTTATCAGAAGGGATTTTACTATAAATACCCTGGCTTTAGGTCTTAACTCTGATAATTTCGGTCAAATTATAGACTTCTTCAGAGGAGAAAAGGATTTAGAAAGTGGTCTTATAAGAATACTTCACAACCTGAGTTTTATAGATGATCCCACAAGAATATTCAGGGCCATAAAATTTGAGCAGCGTTACTATTTTACCATAGAACCACATACAGAGAGACTGATAAAGACTGCAGTTGTCAGTAATAACATTCTTGATAAGATATCCAGAGAAAGATTCTTAGATGAACTTATAATGCTACTGAATGAAAAAAGACCTGTATCTTCTATATTAAGAATGGATGAACTGGGCATATTAAAAACACTTCATCCGAAAATAAAAATTAACAGGGAAATACTTGACCTGTTAAATGAAGTTTCTAAAAATCTGAGTAACAAAAACTATATAAATGAAGAAATAACTGAATGGCTGATTTATTTTCTGGCTTTTACCAAAAATTTATTACCTGAAGAAACAAAGAAAATAGCGAAAAATTTTAAATTCAAATCTGAAATAATACAGAAATTAACCTATGAAAATAATTCCTGTATAAATTTAGGTACCTATGAAAAACTTCTTCCCAGTGAGATATACAGGGAATTATCCGCCATGTCAACAGAATTTCTTTTCTATATAATGTCCCAGATAAAAAATAAAAATGCCAGAAGAAGAATAATAAATTATCTTACAAAATGGAGAAATATCAAACCTCTTATAAATGGCAAAGATCTTATAGATATGGGTTATAAACCGGGGCCCTTCTTTGGACAGATCCTATCTATAATAAAGAATGCCCAGTTAGATAAAATTATAAATTCCAGAGAAGAAGCCAAGAGCTATGGAAAAAATTTTATGGAAATCCAGGGTGCACCTAAAAATAAGGAGTAAAATATGTTCACTCTGAGTAATCCGGAAACACTTTTTCTTATACTACCGGGATTAATTCTATCTATAACTGTTCATGAATTTTCCCATGCATATACGGCCTATATGCTTGGTGATGGAACTGCCTGGAGTCAGGGGAGAGTTTCTCTTAATCCTGTAGATCATTTTGATCCTTACGGGTTTTTATTTATCATCCTGAGCTTAGCAAGTGGATTCGGATTTGGATGGGGGAAACCGGTACCTGTAAATCCGGCAAAACTCAGATCCGGTAAAGATATAATACTGGTAACTGCAGCAGGGCCTTTTTCAAATTTTTTCATTGCTTTTACTGCGGCATATCTTCATAAATTACTTATCTATCTGATCCCTGTGCCGGAAGCTATAGAACTTTTTCTTTTTTATCTTGTAGTGCTGAATGTAGGTCTCGGTATATTTAATCTGGCCCCTGTACCCCCTCTGGACGGCTTTACTATATTAACAGGTCTTCTTCCCTATGAACTGGCAAAAAGTCTTGAAGGGATGAGGGCTTATGGATATATTCCACTCATAATATTCATCGTTACACCTCTCAATAAACTCTGGTTTGGTTATATGTATGGAATTATGAATTTTATCCTTACTGCAGGAGATTTTCCGATGCGTTTTTAGAAAGATGGTTATGTAAGAAAAAACGGTTTCATCTATCTCGAATTTGACGGTTATGATGGTTCAGATTTTATGAAACAAGTAATTGCTTCATATTTATTCTTTTTTCTTTCGGATAATTAATTTAACCAGGAAGGATATGGAAACTGAAAATAGAAGATATAAAATCATATACTCTTTTGTATAGAAAGGGGTATTTATAATTTGGAAAAAATAATACTCATAATAATGTTATTTCCCATACTTTTATTATCTCTCATAATCCATGAGATTGCCCATGGGAGAATGGCTTTTTTCCGTGGTGACCCCAGTGCCCTTTATGAAAACAGGTTATCCTTCAATCCATTGGTACATCTGGATAAAACAGGTACTATAGTAATGGCATCAACACTTCTTTTCTCTATTATAGCTACAACAGTAACAAATTTTATACTCTGTCTCGGGTGGGCAAAACCTGTTCCTGTAAGGGAAGAAAATCTGGATAATCCAAAAATAGATATTATACTCGTATCACTGGCAGGGCCTGTAAGCAATTTTATTATAGCTTTTCTTGCAGGTCTCCCCTTTCAGATAGGCCTTTTGAGAGTACCTTCCAGTTTTTCTTCTGAAGGTCTTGTTTCTATGTTTTTATATCTCATTGTAAACGTAAATATAGTTCTTGCCATATTTAATCTTTTGCCCCTTCCTCCTCTGGACGGCTCAAAAATCCTGGCCTCTTTCCTGCCGGAAAAATATCAGGACACTCTGAAATATCCCACGAGAAATGTATTGATAGTAACTATAATACTGACAATCTTATTGATTAGCCTGCCAGGTTTCTCAGGGTTAATAGGATTTTTAATAAAACTTTTTACCAGTATTGGTAGTATGTAATAATATAGCAGAAAAAGCTGAAAGCTAATTATGAGTTATAATATAAAACTGGAAATATTTGAAGGTCCTATGGATCTTCTTTTACATCTGGTACAAAAAGAAGAAATAGATATATATAAAGTGCCAGTAGCAAAAATAATAGATGAATATTTAAACTATATATCTATTATGAAAGAGTTGGATATAAACATTGCCAGTGAATTTCTTATAATGGCCTCTACCTTACTGGAATTAAAATCAAAAATGATACTGCCTCCAAAACCTGAATTACTGAAAACCAATGAAATAACAGATGAAGAAGATAATATAATCACACCGGAACAACTTCTGAATAAAATAGCAGAATATGAGAAATACAAAAAAATAGGAGAATTATTAAGTGAACTGGAAAAAACAGAGAAAAAATATTTTACAAGACCCGATATAAAAAAAGAAACAGTAAAGAACCTTGATGATTTATCATTAGATGATCTGGTATTTTCTTTACAGAACATTCTTAAAAAAAAAGAGCCCAAAATCAGAATTTTACCAAGGGAAAATATTACTGTAGAAGAAATGAGGAGCTTTATAATTAATAAAGTAAAAATAAAAAAAGTATTAAATTTTTCAGATCTCTTTCTCTCTGAAACAAACAGGTTAAAGATAATAACAGCTTTTCTTGCCATGTTGGAACTTATACTGGAGAAAAAGATAAGAGTAAAACAGGAGAAGAAATTCGATAATATTATTTTATACAGGAAATGACAGAGAAGAATTTTACTGATTACACAAAAATAATAGAAGCTTTACTATTTGTATCACCCAGACCGATTCAAACAAAGACTATAGGAGAGATTCTGGACATATCAGAAGATTGTATTAAGGAAATACTTAAGAAAATGCAGGAAGATTTCAGGGAAAGAGGTATAAATATCCGTAAAGTAGCAGAGGGAATAGAAATGTGTACAAATCCTTCCTTACACTGCTACATAGAAAAACTACAAAATTATACTTCCTCTTCCCTTTCTAAAGCTTCCCTTGAGACCCTTGCCATCATTGCATATAATCAACCTGTAACAAGGGCAGAAATTGAAGAAATAAGAGGTGTAAAGACAGCTAAAATACTTTCTTCTCTCTTAGAGGCAAAATTAATAAGAATATCCGGCAAATCAGATAAACCGGGGAAACCTTTTGTATACTGTACAACCAGGGATTTTCTCAGGCATTTTGGTATAAAATCACTTGATGAATTACCTTCAATAATAAAAATATAAAAGTCTGACTGCTCAAGATTGATAGGGCTTATTAAAATCCAATTATACTGATCATTGTAGATAATACCAGAAAAGCAATAGCCAGGCCTGTAGTTATTTGATTCAATTTTTCTTCTACAGTTTTTGGTCCTTTTCCCTTAAATACTGCTTCAGAACGTCCTCCTATGGTGCCTGAAAGACCTTCACTTTTAGTAGTCTGAGCTAAGATTGTAAATACCAGGCACAGAGATATAAGAAAATATAAAGCCAGAAGAAATATCATACCGGGATTTATAGTACTGCCGGGAGTAGCGGTAGTAGTTGTTGTTGTAACAGGCTGAACATCAACCGGTCCGGTCTGGGCGAGAGTTAACATTAATGTATTAATAAATTGATAAAACAATAATTCTACACCTCCTAAGAATTTCAGATTTACATTTTAACACAATTAAATGAGAAATGCAATTAAATTTTTCTAAATTAGATTCTCCCTTTTTAAGCTTTAAAAATCTAATCAGCAAGATAATATTTAACAATCTTAAATACATACTTATTGTCCGGATCTATCTGTAATTCAGGAATTATAGTTTTCTCTATAAAATCATTGGGACTTGTATTGATTGTGGGCATTAAATCTAAAGTAGACAGTTTTTCTTTCCCTACGTCAAGATTAAGAGGTTTAATAGTTGCTATGGCTACGAGAGACTCAAGGCCTGAGGTACCACTTAACATATATTCCCACCACATATCCTCAGAGGGAATCTTATAAAGTCTTGAAGCACTGAGATAATTATTACTGTCAAATTTATTAGGAAATACAAGACGTATACTGCCGTCGGCCTGTATGGAATAGATAGTCATATAGCAATCTTCACTGGCCCTGAAACTTATAATCATAGATTCCTTCTGATGATAGGTGGAAAATTCTCCTCTATCAATATTTAAATCCACTATATTATTCCATAGCCTCTCTGCATTTACAGACTTTGGCACAAGTAATGTCAGGGGATCTGTTTCCTGAGGTCTGGGATTTACATACTCGGGAGCAGGCGTGGGAGTAGTAGAATGGGGAGTGAATTTGGGTATATCAGGATTTGAAGGGCCCTGGGCAGATGGTGTCATAGCAATATCTTCCGGTATCCAGATACCACCTGTTATCTTATAATGGAGTCTATTTGCAAGTTGATGAACAAAATAAAAGATATCCTTTTTATTTCCCTCTATATTATCAGAAAATAAAACCTCACTGGTTTTAACATCAGATACCCAGGCATTCAGAATTATTTTATCACCTGCTGTGGTATAGTTTCCTGATATTATTTTATTTGCTCCTTCAGAAGCACCAAAATCTATTACATCTTCCTTTTTTACAAGGGCCATTTCCATTTTGGAAAGTTCATCCAGTATGTTATCAAAATGAAGTCTGTCTACCAGTTTTATCTTCCCTGATTTTGCAAGATCTGCCATAAACATCTCTGCAAGTTCAAAAGAAAGCTTTTTGTCATCTCCCCTGAAGGGTACTACTGTATATTTTACTTCCTGAGCTAAAGCTACAAGGGGAACTAGCATTAACAATAATATAACAAGAAATTTAAATTTCATCATAAACTCCTCCTCCCTACTTTGTTAAATCTGTGCCTAATATAATCTCACCCTCTGTCTGACCTCTGCTTATCTTTAGAGGATGTTGTTTGTTTTGAGACTCTTTAGCTACTTCATCATGTAAAAACCTGTAGACTTCATCTACCGTTATTACACCATTTTTATCTATATCTGCTTCACCCCTGAGGCCTTTTAACAGGTAATATGTAAAAATACCATGACCGAGTTTCTGAGACTCCAGAGCAACTTCATTTGCATCACTTGCTGTTATTACAAGACGACCTTTCCCCGAGGAAAGTTGTTTTAAAAAGTTATCGGAAATATTCCCTGCTTTTCCTCCCTGTTCTGCAAAAAAGGTTTTACCACCTGATGCACCACTGTAGCAGGAGTCTACAAAAAATACAACCCTTTCTGAGGCAATACGACTGAAGATATTGGTAATTTCATCCATAGGAAGGCCTGTAGCATACAGATTATCCGGGTCTGCATCATGAGTGACTATATATTTACTGAGGCCGTCACCATCGGCACTTCTTGGATCTATCTCAGGAGCTCCATGACCTGAATAATAAATAAATACAAGATCATCTTTCATAGCCTTTTCTCTGAGGAATGTACCCAGAGCAGTTTTAACTTCCTTCAGGGTAGCTTTTTCATTTAAAAGAAGAATGACGTGATCTTTTGGAAAACCTCCTTTAGTCGTGAGGTAATCATATACTGACTGTGCGTCAGAAGCACTGTACTGTAATGTTCTTACCTTTTGATTTTCATAGTTCCCTATGCCAATTACTACAGCCCATTTCTGACCTTCTTTTGGTTTATAAAGAACAGGAATTTCTTTTATAGTCTCTTTTCCCGTAGCATCTATAACACGTATGGATATATAATTAAGACCAGGTTTTAAAGATACATCTCTCGTAAAGAAAAATTCCTTTTTCCCTACTGCCTGAGGGCCCTTTTCTGTCCAATCAGGATTTTTACCTTCATTGGCTTTTCCTACATAACTGGAAAGCTCAAATCCGCCCAGTCCATTACCTGCCTTTGCAATTCCTTCTATTGTTATCTTACTGTCAGATACCTCTATGATCTGTCCATCAGATGAAATAGAAGGTTTATTAAGAGCAATTGTAACAGGTGCTTCAAGCTGTTTCATCTCTGCAGCTATCTCCTGCTGGCTTACAGCACCCTGGGTATCCTGGACACTCAATTTAAACTTCAAATTCTTCTCTGAAATATCCTTTGCTGTAAAGATAAGTTTGCCCTTCTCTTCTCCTCCGGGGTGAATATTTCCCAGCTCATCTTTACCTTTATTTATAACTATATTGGAATTTCCACATTCTAAAGAAAGACTTACACGTTTTGCAGTTCCTTCTCCTGTATTCTTAACTGTTACCCAGAGATCTATAGTTTCACCGGGATTTATAATTCCATCGGAATTTCCCGAGGAAGTGCCTGACCCATCATCTTTAAATTGATATGTAGCAGAAAGAACAGCAGGTTTAACTTCCTCTAGAAAGGGTAAAACCACTGCCACTGAAATATCTCCTTCTTTTTCATATTTCTGAGAGTCTAAAAATTTTACTTTAAAGAGAAGATCTTCTTCTTTAGTCGATTTATCAACAGAAAAAGAAATCTCCTTTTCAACCTGTCCTCCAGGGGCTATATTTCCTAAATCCATAGTGTTATTATTTATTTTTATAACAGGACTGTCACAGGTAAGAGTCATTTTTACTCCTTCAGAAGAACCGACACCGTCATTTTTTACAAATATCTTCATTGTTACTGTGTCTCCCGGGTTTATATCCTTCTTATCTCCTGTTTTGAAAATCTTATAACTATAAGATAAAACCGGCGGGGCTACTACCGTTATGGCAATCTGCTCACCTGATTTTCCATAACCTTTTTCCTCTCCCAGATCAAGAGTGAATTTTAAATTACCGGAAGGCATATCACGGGGCACTGTAAAAACCAGTTTACCCTCTCCCTCACTTCCCAACGGGATATTACCTATAAGAGATTTCCCCTGACTTATTGCAAGTTTTGAATCCTCACTTTTCAGAGAAACTGTTACACCTTTAGCAGTTCCTTTACCTGTATTCTTAACTGTTACCCAGAGTTCTATCGTTTCACCGGAATTAATTACACTGTTTCCATTTCCAGAAGATGCACCGGTATTATCATCATCTATTCTATAAGAATAGGAAAGAGAAGGAGGTAATTCAGGGGCCGGTGCAGGAGTCTGAGTTATGGCAACCTGTGTGGGAGTAACTACCGGTGGAGCAGGCACAAGAGCAATTATATCTGACAGTTCTTTCGAATAACCTCTTTTATCAGATGCTTTAATATTAAGTTCTACCTTATTACCTTTCACGCCGGATTCAACCTGAAATACCAGTTTTCCGGCAGCTTCTTCTCCGGGAGGTATATTACCGAGTAATACCTGTTCTTGTAATAAATTAACACCCTGTGTGGCAGTAGAAATCTTAAGCATAGTATCTCTTGCTGTTCCCTTACCATTATTTTTTACCGTAACCCATAGTTCTGCAGTTTCCCCGGGATTAAGTTTTCCATCTCCATTCCCTGAAGAAGATCCATTCATATCATCATCTATCCTTGCTTCCATGGTAAGATCGGGGTTACCTTCCCCAATTACGGCAACCTCATATTTATCTGAAAATTTTTCCGTATTCTTACCTTCTATCTCTATATTAATATCTGCAGAACCAGTAGCAATCTTTTCTCCTGCTTTCATGGCAATCTCTAACTGTCTTGTCTCGGAAGAACTTATAGAACCGACATTCAATACCTGAGGAGTAAAAGCTATATCAGGATTTTTAGAGGAAACCTTTAACTTTATATCAGATCCTTCTTCCCCGGTGGTATTTGAAAGTAATATAGATAACACAACAGTTTCACCCGGTTGAAGTGTTCCATCACCATTGCCCATTTGTTTATCATTGATCTCATAGGAACAATTGAATTTAACCTTTTTTACTTCAGCCATCTTATATCCTTCAGGTCCCCATTTCAAAAGAGCATTTCCACCCTGACTTATGGCCTGACCATAAGAAAGAGCATTCTTATAATAACCTGTATTCCAGCTATCACCACAAAATTTTGACCAGGCAATATTCTTACACCCCGGAAGGTTCAATAAATAAACTTTACCGGTGTCAGTAGCAACAAAAATCTTACCACTGCCATCCAGAATACCAGGAGAAGAAAAGAGACGTCCGCTTAATTTATACTTATCTTTCAATATTCCATCTTTACCATTAAAAATATAAATATGCTCATCCCATGATGCAATAAGAACATCTGTAAGGCCATCTCCATCCATATCTGCAATTACAGGAGAAGAACTTATCCAGTTTCCAGTAGACTGCTTCCATATCAATTCACCTGTTGAACCATTGATAATATGAAGAAAATTATCATAGGACCCTGCAGCTATCTCAATTTTACCATCTCCATCTATATCGCCCATTGAAGGTGTACCGTCAATGGAATCGCCTGTCGTATATTTCCAGATTAACTGACCCTCTTTGCCATTCAGGGCATAAATATTCCTGTCATAAGAACCAACAATAACCTCGAGCTTACCATTGCCATTTATATCACCTATAATGGGAGAAGCCACAACATCATCCATTGTCACAAAATTCCACAGCTCTTTTCCCGTATCACCTTTAATACAGTAAACCTTATTATCCCAGGAACCGACAATAATCTCTAAAATTCCATCTCCATCAAGATCTGCCACAGCAGGTGAAGAAGTTACAACACCTCCTGTAGGAAATTCCCAGATTACTTTACCGGTCTTTCCTTCAAGAAGATATACTATACCTTTCTGAGAACCTACAATAACCTCCAGAAGGCCATCACCCTTTACATCACAGACTACAGGTGAAGAATTAATCCAGTCTTTTCCATCAAATTTCCATAAGAGTTCACCTGTATTTCCTTTTAAAGCATAGACAAAATGGTCCTGAGATGCAACAATAATATCTAATCTGCCGTCACCATTTATATCTGCTACAGCAGGGGAAGAGATTATTTTATCTCCTGTCTTATAAGACCAGACTGTTACACCTGTATCTACATCTATAACATGGACATAAGTATCGTTTGAACCGAAGATGATTTTCAATTTACCATCTCCATTGAGATCTGCCGAAACAGGTGAAGAAAATATCTCTCCTCCGGCTTTGTATTGCCATTTTTCTGTTATAGTTGAGGCAAGAGATATGTTGCATAAGATTGTCATTAAGATAAAAACGAATGAATATTTAAAAACAGTTAACATAGTTTCCTTTTTCATAAAATACACCTCCATATTGGTTTAGAGTTTAAATTTGAGTGTTCAGAGTTTAATGTGTCCCCTCAACTCTCAATCCTCAACTCTCAACTTTATATATAGTTATTATAGAATAAATATTATTTTATTTCAATGGATAAATAATACTATAAATAAAAAGGGAAAAAAATAAAGTATGGAGAAAGTATAATTTATATAATTTTTTTTAGAAGAATGTTTAATTTAAGAAAGGAATGATTAAAATGGGATCTCCAGAAAAAGGCAAAACTACTGAGGAAGAAATGGAATTCTTTACTCTGATTAAATCTCTATTAAAAGATGTGCTGGGAACAAAAAAAACTGTAAAATATATTGATAAAGTGAATCAATTTATTATTTCCTTAAGCGAAAATAACAAAGACTGGGTCTGCAGTCTTAAACTCGGACCGAGGAAAAAAACAATAAAATTCAGAGATGGTGAATCTGCTCAGATTAAAAGTGTCCAGGAAATTGAAAAGTTCAGGGAAAAACTTATTCAGACAGTTTCAGCACTCCTTGAAGAAAATAAAGAGAATAAATAAAACAGGAGTTATGCAAATTCTGACTTTTACCGGCACCTTGTGACATATAAACCAGGAACTCTTCCCAGTTACAATTATAACCAAAATCTAAAGAAGAATAACTGTTATTATTAAAATCAACCATATTATCTGTATCTTCAGAGAAATAGAGGGAAATACCTTTAGCAGAAGTAGATCCTCCGGTTTTCTTAAATATTATAAGGGAATCCTTTAAAGCATAAAGTACATCTTCTGCACTATTTTTTACTTCTGCGGAATAGAGAGTGGAAGAGGCTATTAAATTAAAAAAGGTCTCTGTATCAATATAATTTTTATTATAAAAAAGAAGGGAATTTTCTCTGTTTTTTTTAATCTCTTCAGGGTTATCAGGATTATTTATTAAAAAATCATTCACTTTGTCTACAAGAAAGGACATTTTCTTAAGATCAATCACAGAAAGACTCATATTTGTCATATTCATACCACTGTAATAATTTATATAATCATCTGTTATGGTTTTAGAAAACCCTTCCGGCGTCTGTCGGGGATTCTCAAGAAGGGAATCCAGGATAATATCATAGGGCCATCCTGTTATGGGAACATCATCCTGAGAACTTATCAATATATTACAGGAGTCCTTCAGTTCATAGGAAACCTCTACAGTGGCCATAGAGCATGAGCTAAAACTTACTATGTCCACTCCCTCACCCGAAAGGGCTTCTTTTAATTGCGCTATATCCATAACATGACCGCTCACCTCATCTCTGAGAAGTCCTTTCCATCCCCCGCCATGGCTGAATATATTCAATATATAATAATCGGCAGGAAATTTTTCCTTACTCCATCGGATAAAATCTTTTAATTCCCTGGGAGAAGCCATATCAGTTAAATCAAGATCATCTATAGCCCCTTCTGTTCCTGTATGATATCTCTTTGCTTTACCACCCTGGCTCAGTTTAGACTGTTGCACCAGAATATTTACTCTGGAAGTGGAAGGTAAAGAGTCCAATTCATTCATTTTAATATCTGTAATACTTTCAAGACTGCCATTACCGTTCATATATACCATTACAGTCCAGGAGACATCAGTGGAAGGTGTTGGGAAAACCACAGGAGTTGTAGTAGGAGTATATACTGGAACAGAAGGAGTATATCCTCCGCCTCCTCCGCAGTTATTAAAAAGAAAAATAATTATTAAGAGTAAAAAAACACCAGAATATCTCATGAAATTTATTTTCTTAAAAGCCTTTCACATTTCACAATCTACATAATATCCGGATCGATTATACCACCGCCATCTATTATATCAGGGGGAGGCTTAATGGGAATATCAGGCATATAATAATCAGGAGTTGGTTTCACATATACAGGCCTTGATTCATCTATCTTCTTAAGATACTCTCTTGCTTTATCGGAAAATTCCCCTTCAGAAAAGAGACTTAAAACTTTATGACATAACTCCTCTGCAGGTGTATAATCTTTTTGCTTCATTAATATTTCCACCTCACCGAGATATGACTTTGCAAAACCCTCTTTAAATTCTTTTCTATCAGGAAATATCTTACTGGCAGAAGCAAATTTGCTTTCTGCCTCTTTATATTTACCTGCTTTAAGGTTTTCATCTCCCAGATTAATATAGCAATCAAAAGACAAGGAAGAAATATCTTCTTTCTGGGAATTATCAAGTTTCAACTTCATAGCTTTAGTAAACCACTCCAGGGCAGATTTATAATCTTTGAGTTTATAAAAAGAGGTTCCCATAGAAACATGAGAAAATACATCTGAAGAAGCCAGAGAAAGTATTATTTTATTTTCATCTATGGATTTTTCATAATCACCTTTTTCCTGGTAAGTCTTACTCAGTGCCCTGTGAGCATCCAGATTATTCTTTTCTTTTGAGAGAATTAAATTAAAACACTCTTCAGCCTTACTATAATCTTTTCCTGATAAATATATATTACCAAGTTTAATGAGGGATGATGTATCAAGAAGGGGATCACCTGAAAGTTTTTTATACACTTCCAGAGATTTATCATACTGTTTTAAAGAAAAATATGTGAAAGATAACTTATTAAGGGTATTTTTATCGTGAGGATTAAGTTTTATTATATTTTCAAGATGTTCTAAGATTCTTTCATATTCCTTCTGATTATACAGAATATCAGACATATTCTTTAATATTTCAAGATTATCAGGACTTACAGAAAGGGCTCTCTGATATTGCAGAAGGGCCTTATCAAAGTCTTTCTTAATAAAATAGATATCTCCCGAGGACTTGAGGGCTAAAAACAAATCAGGATCTACCTTCAGGGCATTCTGATATTCAGCAAGGGCAGCTTCATAATTCTTTTGAGAAAAATAATCATTACCCTTCTTCATATAATTATCTATTTTAACCTTCTGAGTGTGTCTATATATAAAAAATCCGGCAATCAGAATAAGGATTATGAAAAATACTGATAAAACAGGTATTAATGCTGAAGGTTTCTTTTTTCCCAGGATTACTTCTTTTTCCTTTATTTCACCATGCTTTTCCAGAGAATAAACCTGTGTAGAAGTAACGGCAAATTTAATTTCTACTTTTTCCTGCAATTCCACTCCTTCTGCTATAACAGTAATAACAGCAGAGCCGGCGTTGGAAGAAGAGACCTCTCCTCTGGTTTTTCCTTCCGTGTCCGTTGGAGGAGGTTCTTCAAAAGTATCCAGTCCTTCTTTTCTGTGAGAACGAAGTTTTACAGATGAACCACACAGGGGATTTTCAAATTTATCAACCAGGGTTATATTTATAATGGCACTTTCATTTCCATCTGCTTCTATCATGGCATCTCCAGCAAGTGTAACCTTTGATTTCACAGGATCAGGAAGGGCAGGAATAAAATTTATACTTAATTTTTCAGTAAGGATATTACCGGAATTTTTATCTACAACTGTTATAAAAGTTTCCCCGGGGTAAGAAGAAGTTATAGAACCTCTTAATAAGCCTTTATGTTCAAAGAAACTTACCGGTTGAGAAATCTCATCATCATCCGGTCTTGTGGAAGAGATTAATATATTCCCTTCTATAGAACTTAAAGCATCTTCTCTGACCTTAATATCTACCCAGGCAACCTCTCCTACTCTGGGAGAAACAGGATTTATTGAAATTACAGGAGGTGTTGCAGAAATGGTTTTTTCTTCATCTTCCAGGGAGATTTCAGATAATCCATTAATTGTCTCACGGGCTTTATTAATCATTATAGAATCCTTTGATATCTCAAGAATTCTGTTTAAATTCTTTATTGCTTCATTTTTTAAACCGATTTTTTCATAACAGAGAGAAAGTGAATATATTGTGTCTTCATCATCAGGATTATATTCCAGAACTTTTTTATATTGAAAACTTGCTTCAAGATACTCTCCTTTATTCTCATACTCCTGTGCAAGCTTTCGTATCTCTTTTATTTTTTTCTGAAGTTTAATCGCTTCCAGCTCTTCTTTCATTTCTTTTATAGTGCTATACCTGTTCTCTATCTTTATCTGCACAGCTTTAAGTATCACTTTACTTAACTCAGGAGATACACCGGGGTTCAATTCATGAGGAGGAGTAAAATTCGGAAACTGCTCTTCAGGATGAACCTTTGTAAGAAGATAATCAAGGGTTACTCCCAGAGAGTATATATCAGACCGGGGTTCGGCTTTACCCATCCACTGTTCAGGAGGGGCATAGCCTTTTGTAAGCAATGCATGGATAGTAGTTTTACCGGAACCTTCAAATACTCTGGCAATACCGAAATCTATAAGTTTAAGTTCACCCTTATCATTGATCATAATATTATCAGGCTTTAAATCTCTAAATACAATGGGTCTGGGAAGATTATGAATATAATCAAGAACATCACATACAGTAATACCCCATTCCAGAACCTCTTCTTCAGAAAAATACTCTTCAGGAGAAAGTTTTTTAAGTTTCTCTTTAAGGGTCTCACCTTTTATATATTCCATTACAAGATAATGTCTTTTATTTGAGGTAAAAAAATGAGATATAGAAGGTATATTGGGATGATCCAGTTTGGCAAGTAAGTTAGCTTCTTCTCTAAAACTTCTTTCTATAATCTCAGGATCTCCTCCCTGTTCATACATCTCTTTCATAGCCCAGTATTTATCTTTCAATGTAGCATCTTTCACAAGATAAACAACCCCGAAACCTCCTGCAGCAATTCCCTTAATAACTATATATCGACCTCCCAGGGTTCTTCCTAATGAACCAAAAGCCCTGAGTCTTTTTAAGGTTTTTTTCTTATATTCTATTACCATAAAACATTTACTGTCCTGAAGAAAAAAATCTACCACCTTTGGCGCACCATCTTTCTTTTCTATACCTTCTGCCCTATTAACAGTAGTGGTAAATTCACTTAATACAGTTTCCTGGACTGATTTATCCACTGTATCATTTATTTCTTTAAGAATATATTCATCCTCTGTTTTCGTATCTTTTACAAGATAAATAGTACCGGTAATATCTTCCGCTAAAGACTCCATTACTCTATATTTATCTTTTAATAAGGTACCAGAAATTGTATTATCCTGAGACATTCTGGTCACTCCTCTGTGGTGATCGGTGAACGGTATTTAACTGTTCACGCTTCACGTCTCACGTCTCACGTCTTACGTCTCACGCATTCTTAGCACATCTAAAACCAATACTCGTTCCAAATTCATATGGAAATATCTTACTCCGAACAGCTGCACCGATATCCTTTACAGATGTAAGCCAGTCTCCCCCTCTGATAGAAACTTCTTTATTATCTTCCCCAACAGGATGAGGACCTTCGTAAGGATACTTGCAATAATAATCTGCAGTCCACTCCCAGACATTTCCCAGCATATGCATGACACCATAGGGACTCTGTCCTTCAGGATAGCTATCTACCTGGGAAGAACGATCCCGTCCTCCTTCTTTACTGCAAACTTTACTTGCATCCCATTTAGTTCCCCAGGGATATAACAGTCCTTCTTCACCTCTGGCAGCTTTTTCCCATTCCGCTTCTGTGGGAAGTCTTTTACCCACCCAGTAAGCATAAGCATCTGCATCATCATAACTGATACCGGTTACAGGAAAATACTCTTTACCGGCAGTAAAATATTCTTTCCAGTTTCCCTTCGGTTCATATCCAGTAACTCTTACAAAATCCTCATATTGGAAATTTGTCACAGGATATCTATCAATATAAAAAGCCTCTATATGGATTTTATTCATAGGATTTGCATCACATTCAATGTGATCTACACCCATCCAGAACATTCCGGCCGGTATAAAAACCATATCTTCATCCATAGACTGGGGAGTAGTATGAGTAAAGTCTATCTTTTCACCCGGGGCAAGAGACTTTTTCTCTCTTGGTACTAAAGGAACTTTACTCTCTCTAAACAATAATACTGTGTCTGTTCCAAGTTTAATTTTATCTCCGTCAACCAGGGGTCTTGGTTCTGTAACCTGAACACCATTCAGAATTGTTATATTATCATCTTTTTCATTAATTAGATAATACTCTTTATCTCTTTTTTCTATACGGGCATGAGAACGGGATATACTTCTATCTTTCTCAGAGAGCTCAACTTCTTTAACATTAGAAGCTTTTTTACTTTTTCTACCTATAAGACTCACATTTTTAGTAAGAGGAAATATCTTTCCTTTATCAAAACCTTCTATTGCCTCGATACTGGAGGATACCTTACCGGTAGCTTCTAAGCCCAGAAAACTGTACTCCATAATAGTATTTCCAATCTCTATCAAATCACCTGGTTCAAGTCCTTTTTTCATTACTGGCATATCATTTATGAGAACATCTCCACTTTCATCTTCAAGATTAATACAAAGCCAGTCCTGTTCTATAGCCAAACTTGCATAACAGTTTGAAAGTGAATCATCAGAAAGTTCTATATCTTTTCTAATCTTACCTTTATTTCCTATAATCAGTTTACCTTCTATCATATCCTTACTTACAATAAACACCCTTCCCTCATCGGGGCCGCTTATGACTTTAAACTTATGGGCATCTTTCCAGGAAGTTGCCATAGTCTGATCCATTATGGTTCTATCATCATCTTCATCGTCATCATCGTCGTCATCCATATCTATATCTTTCGGTTTTAATGAAGGTAATGGTACAGGGCGGGGACGAAAAGTTAAAGGTGTTCTTCTCAAACCAGAAGACTGAGGAATTTCTCTTTCATCTTCTCTCGGCATAAAAGAAGCCCTTCTCATACCCGGAGGTTGAGGAGGTTCATCCCTGAGTTTTTCCTCTTCTCTCGGCATAAAAGAAGCCCTTCTCATACCCGGAGGTTGAGGAGGTTCATCCCTGAGTTTTTCCTCTTCTCTCGGTATAAAAGAAGCCCTTCTCATACCCGGAGGTTGAGAAGATTCTTCCCGGGGTATTCTAAAATCATCAGATTTCTTTTCATAATAATCTACAAGCTGTTCTTCAGGGAGATAATTTGTAGACCTGGGCGTTTTGGGGAGAGATTTTTCTATTCTTTCATAACCTGAAACTGATTGTTCGTATGATTTCTCCGGTCTTGCCACAGGAGAAACAGAAGGTAAACTTCCGCTGCTCGATTTTATTATCCCCCTTTGATGGACAGGAAGTTCAACTGAGTCTACTCTGCTATGTTTACCACCAACTATATTTAAGGGAACATCAGTATCATGAAAAATATGAGACTCACTATCCTCTATCATAGAGGGAGCTTTATCAACCAGATAAGAATCTCTCGGATCCTCCTTTGTTTCAGCAGATCTACCAACTATCATCTTAATATTACCAATACGAATAACATCACCCTGTTCTAACATTGTAAATTCCTGATGAGAAATCTCTTTATTATTGACAAAAGTGGGGTTAGTAGCACCTTTAGTATGAACTATACCAATTTTCTTTTCCTTTGACATCCATTTAAAAGTGGCCTGATCGACAGATACAAATGAAGAATCAAGTAAAATCCATCCTTTTTTCTCTACAGCTGTAAGTTTACCTATAGATATAAGAGGTCTGTTTAAATCAAATCTCTTTCCTTCTTCAAGACCTGATATAACTTTAAGCATATAGCCCGTATCTATTAAATCCATATCCTCCTCTTCCGGCGGGATAAAAGTTTCTACAGGAACTTCTATCCCGGGTAAAGAAATTTTTGTTCCGGGTAATTCTACTGGTGTTTGCTGTATTATCATTTCCTGATAAGTCTTTCGCTGATATATCATAACATTTTTTCCCATAACAATATGGTTTCCTTCCTGAAGAAGGGTTGGACCATTTATAATTCTACCCTCAATAATCGTTGGATTTTTAGTTCCTCCAACAATATTGAGCATATGAATATTATATTCCGGATTCCACGAAATTCTGGCCTGTTCTGTAGATATAGTAGCTTCCATATCTGTTATAATTATATCATTTGTCCTTGTATCTCCAGGTAATCTTCTGCCTATAGCAACAGTACCTTTACTGAGTTCAAAGGTCTTACCAGGTTCATCCCCTTCAATCAAAAGAAGTTCATAAGTTACATCTTCTACCTGTTTTTCAGGAGTCTCAGGTTTTGCACCTTTTATCTTAGAAAATAGTTTTGCAAAAAGTCCCTGCTCATTTTTTGCCATATCTAAAGTCCCCTCTCCTTCATTTTCCGGTAAGCCGGTTGGTTCTTCCTGTTCCAGATCAAACTCTATATAAGTGCCCTCTTTATAATTATCAGAGTTCACATATCCACATGCTTCATTCCTTGTGCATTGATCAAGTTCAATTTCTCCTGTAAGAACACGATACATCTCTTTAGCAGAAGCAAATCTTTCATGAGGTAATAAAGCTAAAGCTTTTTGTATAATCTGCTCCATCCATGGTGATACATCAGGTCTTATCTCTCTTACAGGGGGAACATCAAAAGACTCGTTTCCCTGTGCAGTAAGAAGAAAATGCATAGTGGCGCCCAGGGAATAAATATCACTTCTTGGTTCTGGATGTCCCTGACACTGTTCTATAGAAGTATAAGCCATAGATCCTACAGATGTCTTCTGGCCGGCTGTATCAGGATTAATTGCTCTGGCCAGACCAAAATCCACAAGTATTATACGATTATCTTTCTCCCTGAGAATAAGATTTGCAGGGTTCAGATCTCTGTGTAAAATAGGCATGGGGCGATTATGTAAATAATGAAGAACATCACATATCTGAATTGCCCAGTTTAGAACAATTTTTTCAGGGAAACCCTCACCTTCATTATCCAGAATATGTGTATAGAGATCACGTCCTTCTATATAATCCATAACCAGATAATAGTAATTCTTATTCAGAGAGAAATAATCTATAATACCGGGTATAGAAGGATGATTCAATAGAGAAAGTAATTTTGCTTCTTCCATAAAACGTTTAAACATATAAGAAGAAAGATCCTCAGATAAGTCCTCTCTGTAAAACATCTCTTTTACTGCACAATTCTGCTTTGCAACTCTGTCAAAAGCCCTGTAAATAGCCCCCATACCACCTGCTCTTATAGGAGAAATAATTTCATATCTATTATTCAGTACTATTCCCGGAGCAAGACCATTCAAAAAAAATCCACATCTTACACATACATTATTTTCATCATAGCAAATACCGCCACAGGCGGTACAGGGTTCGGCCATAAAAACCATCCTGACTTATAAATTATTATTAGCAATCAGCCCTCAGCTTTCACTTCCCAGGCTGATTGCTGATTGCTGATTACTGATAGCTTTAAACATAAAAGGTTTATTTTTACTGAAGTGTATAATGGGTGAACACGGGGTTCGCCCCTGCTTCTTTTCACTTTTCACTTTTCACTTTAAAATCTATTCTGTTCATAGTAATACCTGTAATTTCAACTCCCGGATCTCCTATTTTCATAAGTTCATCTGATAGAGACTCTGAAGTACCTATATATTCTACATCCAGAATAGCTATAGAATTTTCAAAACTTCTGGGATATACTTTTTCACCAACACATGGTATTGTTTTAAGATACTGAATAATCCTGTCTCTGGAGGCAAAATTGCAATCAGTAATAACAAGCTGTATGGCACGATGAGAATTGCTTACAACTGTATATTTAACAGGAATCTCCCAGACCAGTTCTTTTGATATCTCTCTTGCTATTTTCTCTATTGCCTTCATACCAGCTGACTCAGAAGAAAGACTTGTACCTTTTTCAGTAAGCTTTTTAGCGAGGATTATCTGAGCTGTATCTGATATAACAACTCTTATATCACAGCGGGCCTGAGAGGTAATTATTTTATTCTGTGAAGTCTGCATTTCTCCTACATACTCTGTTTCTACCTTACCTATAATTATTATATCACTCTGAAGCCTCTTACCGAGAGTAGCTGCAGATAAAAGATCTCCTGCTACGCCTTTTTTTGCTTCATCTGATTGTCTTATAGTATTAATCTGGACCGGGTCAACAAGATAATAATAGGCATCACTAAGGGCAGAGTTTATGGCACTTTCCATAGCGGAAACCAGATTTGGTTTATCCAGATTTAATTCTTCTATAACAACCATTACCCGGGGATTACCAAAATTAGCCCAGGTAAATTTCATTTCATCTTCTGAAATCTTTTTTACTTCAGAAGGAGCCTTACCAGATGTTGCGCTATAACGGGTTTTCTCTTTCACAGAAACAAAGCCGGAAGAATTTGAAAATTCTCCTTCCCCTGATGACACAGTAAGAATAGTTTCTTTATTAGAAGCTTCCAGTTCAAACTCTCCTCCCTTTATACGAAACCCGGCAGAATCCGTAACAAAAACTATTTTATTCTTTCTATCACTTCTTATATTACTCCATATTTTACCACTGGAAACTTTTAATTCTATTCCATCCTCACATGTATTTAGCTCACAGGAAGAATCAGGAGCAATCTTCAAAACACTTCCATCTGAAAAGAGCAGCTTTACTTTACTTTCTTCTTCAGTTTTTAATATATCTTTTAATGAAATAGTATCTCCTGTTTTCAAAAGCACCCTTTCATCACCGCCACCGGGATAAATCTCCACGGTTCCTTTTACTTCGGTAACGAGAAGAACATTATCAGAAGAAAAAGTAAAATCATCCATACCTTCTTGATTTTCTATATTATAACCACAGCAATCCTTAAAAGAAACAAATAATAGTAAAAATATTAAGATAGATATATATTTATTCATTATCAAATTACCTTTCTATAAAAAAATACTACATTTATAATTATACTCATAAGGGTAAGTTTATGCAAGATAAATATTACTTTAATGCATAAAGTGATGGGTGAAGCGTAATGCGTAATGCGTAAAGTACATATATATTATAGTACTCTATCTTCACTCTTTCTGTCAATCATTTACTTATCCTTTACACATCTGAAACCTATCATAAAATTTCTAGAATCCGGAGGTTCAGCAAGCTTAAGACCTGCCCGTAGATAGGCTGGATTATCATAATACCATGACCCTCCCTTTAAAATCTTTTTTTCTCCTTTTTGAGGCCCTTTCGGATTTTCTTCAGAGGCATAATTATAATAATCCTTTGAATACCAGTCAGAACACCATTCCCATACATTACCGGCCATATCCATCAATCCATAAGGAGAAATTCCTTCAGACATCTTACCTGCAGGAAGGGTTCCACGATTTTTAAAAAAGTCTGGCATAAATCCCAGAAGATAGGAGAGGTTCATATTTAAATTATTGCAATAATTATCATTCCAGGTATTTCCCCAGGGGTATATTCTTCCATCTGTTCCACGGGAGGCTTTCTCCCACTCAGCTTCTGTAGGAAGACGCTTCTTTGCCCATACTGCATATGCACAGGCATCATTCCAGCTCACCTGTACAACAGGATGATCCATCTTCCCATTAATACTGCTTCCACTGCCCATAGGGTGTTGCCAGTCTGCTCCTGAAATCTTTTTAGGCTCAAGGCCAACCCAGATTATGGCAAAACCTTCCCTCTCTGCATCAGTCTTATAACCGGTAGAAAGAACAAACTTTTTAAATTTTTCATTGGTAACCTCATATTTATCTATATAAAAATCATTTAGATATACTTCATGACGGGGTAATTCATCAGAAAACCAGCTTCTTTCTACTTCCCATCCGTAACTTTTGGAAATTTTAACTGCTTCTTCAATATCCTTCTCACTGCTTCCCATAAGGAATTTACCTGCTGAAATCAATATCATATCATCTGTAGATTCTCGGCCAGGAGTCGGAGTTTTTGTTATTATCACCGGAGGCGTAGGAGTAAAAGAAGCAATAACGGGAGTAACAGTGGGAGGAGGGAAATTATTCAGTTCCTTCTGATAGACTTTTCTTTTCTCTCCAGTACTGACAGTAACGAGTTTTTCTAAAGTTTTCTTATATTTTTCTAAATCATTTTTACCATAAAAAATTCCTTTTGCCTGGTCTAACCATTTTATACCATTACCTGAATTTCCTATATCAATATAACAGCTACCTATATTATAACAGGCCTCTGCCAGTGAAGGCTGAAGTTCAAGGGCTTTCTTATAATTTTTTATGGCAGGTTCATACTGTAACTGAGCATGATAGGATTTACCGAGTTGGTAGTACGCAACAGCATAAGAAGGATCTTTTTTAATAGCAATCTCCAGTTTTTTTATTGCCTCCTGATGAAGTCCCTGATTTATAAGAGTTTCAGCTTCTTTAACAATTTTTTGAACTTCTGAGGAAGTCTGAGCATTAATCTCACTTATAAAAGAACTGAAGATAATAAAAATAACTACCACCAGGACTCCTGTATACTTTAAACTATAATTTTTCATAATAAAAACCTGATAATACTCCTCTCTGATTAAAGCTTTCAGCTTTTTTTCTTAAACTGATTGCTGATTGCTAACTGCTGATAGCTATATTATACTATAAAAAAGCAAATATTTAAAAAAAATTTCAAATTTAGTTGCCAATTACCTTTGACACGTGATATAATAATCAGGTTTCTTTCTTCAATAAAAAGGATCATTATTTATTTTAATATAAAGAGGTGTTCAAAAATGTCAA
>Ga0302240_1000374_pt1 | contig 47756 bp, 52 predicted proteins | sample AAG_UR_His_MG_FD_193538 | JGI IMG/M metagenome (GOLD analysis project Ga0302240, IMG submission 193538) | Enriched activated sludge microbial communities from anaerobic digester in WTTP, New Holstein, Wisconsin, United States - AAG_UR_His | ecosystem: Engineered > Bioreactor > Anaerobic >... | reverse complement strand
GTCCGCCGCTTTCATAATCTTCCCTTTGACCGAAGTCTCCAGTCCAATTAATCGCGCTCGACTTGCATGTGTTAGGCACGCCGCCAGCGTTCATCCTGAGCCAGGATCAAACTCTTAATCATAATCCTTAAACTGCAGTTGTAACACTGACTTCCGTTATTTCCATAATCAGAAATCACTTTGCCGGTTCCAAGCAGAACCGACTTTTTATTTCAGAATTTTGGGTTGTACACTGTTTAGTTTTCAAGGATCGAATGTGTCGCTCTCAATTTCAGAGTGCTTAATTATTATATCTATTTAATCATCATTTGTCAAACACTTTTTCATTTTTTTTTTGATTTACTTGATTTCAAAGTGTTTCAGATATTCTCTGTCAACAGACGACTTGCCTATCTTAACACGCAGTATAGGCCACGTCAACCTCAATTTATAAAGTTTGAATTATCAGTTTTTAGTTGTTTTTAATAATAAATGTTATTAAAAAATCCCTTCATTATAAGCAATGCAAAACGCATGCAGAAATAAAGGGACATTGTTTAGTTGTCTATAGTTTTTAGGGATCTGATAACCCCATTTTCAATGGTTTTAATAATTAAATTCCGCTCGGGCTCACCGAACTCATTCATTGTGATAAGACCAGCTGCGCCAGCCAAATTTGAAGTTTCCTCAAGTGCATTTCGTATTTCTTCTGGATTTGATGACTGGGATCTTTGAATGGCATCTTTTATCATCAAATAAGCATCATAGCCGAGAGCGGCAATTGAAGTAGGTTCTTTTCCGTATTTATTCCTATAATTTTCAGCAAAAACTGTGGATTCCTGCGTCAATGCAATCTCACTCGAATAAAAGGATGAAAAAATGACACCTTCGACGGCTTTTCCTCCATAAGTTATAAAGACGTCATTATCCCAAGTATCCCCACCAATAAAAATCCCATTATAGCCTCGTCCTATTGCTGTCTGAATCCACTGGGCAGACTGATCATACCCACCCGGAATAAAAATTGCTTCTGGATCCAGTGATATGATCTTGTCGACTTCATTTACATCAATTGAACGATTGGGGTTATACTCTAATTTAAATATCACAGAATCAGAATCAGAATCATTTAATTCAATAAATCTTTCGACGAAAAAACGGCCCAAACCATTGGAATAATCATTGCCTTGCTCTGTGACCAACGCTACTTTGCGAAAACCCAAATCATAATAGGCATAATTGGCTAACTCATTACCTTGAAAAGAATCTGAAAAACATGCTCTAAAATAATAATCGTTTCCAACTGTCAGATCTTGATTCGTACTGGTAGGAGCGACTGCAGGCACTTTTAAATCGCTCAATATAGGGCCGGCGGAAAGAGATAATGTAGAACTCCAGCTTCCAATCAGAGCACTTACACCTTCATTTTGAATTAAATTACTTACTACTGCGGCCGATGTTAACTTATCAGATTGATTGTCCATGATCACCAATTCAATTTTAATGCCATCCACTTCAGGATAAAGCTGATTAGCTAGTTTGATCCCTTCAAGTTCCAGATTACCCGCGTATTTATAAAGACCAGAGATGGGTTCGAAAACTCCAATCTTAACAACTTCAGGGCGATGTACTGTTGGGTTATCAAACTCCTCTTCAGTGGTCGAAGAATTGCATCCCACTGCCAAAAAGCATACCAGAAACAAAACTATCATTATATTGAACTTCAATGTCCGCCGCAAATGAGACACCCTTTCTACAACCATCGGAAAAAATTGAAACAATGAATGAAGTATATTATAATGTGAATAATTCATCCACAGGGAGGTAACATCAATGAAACGAATATTTTCCGGCGTACAACCTACCGGTCAGATACATCTTGGAAATTATATCACCATGAAGAATTTTGTCAAACTACAAGACGACAATGATTGTTTTTACTGCGTCGTTGACATGCACTCTATAACTGTACCTCAAGATCCTGAAACATTAAAAAAGAATTCCGTTGATTTAGCTGCTTTGTACATAGCAATTGGACTGGATCCAAAGAAAGTGACTCTATTCCTGCAATCTACTGTTTCCGCCCACGCTGAATTGGCATGGATTTTACAGTGCCATATTTATATGGGAGAGCTTAGCAGAATGACGCAGTTCAAAGATAAAAGCAAGGGAAAAGAGGTCTTTTCCACAGGATTATTTACCTATCCTGCACTGATGGCAGCTGATATATTGCTATATGATACACACTACGTGCCGGTTGGTGAAGACCAAAAGCAGCATATTGAATTGACTCGAGATGTCGCGATTAGATTCAACAATAGATATGGTGACACCTTTGTAGTTCCTGAGCCAATGATTCAGGAAGTCGGCGCCAGAATTATGGCGTTGGATGATCCGTCTTCCAAGATGAGTAAAAGTAATCCGAATGAATTTAGTAAAATCACAATTTTGGATTCTCCTGACCGGATCAAAAAATCAATCATGAGAGCTACCACTGACAGCGAAAGTGAAGTGAGATATGATCTTATACAAAAGCCTGGCATTAGCAATCTTATGTCCATTTATTCGTTAATTGATGGAACTGCACTCAAAGATATCGAGAAAAGGTATGCCGGGCAAGGTTATGGACAGTTCAAGAAAGATCTGGTTGAAATTGTAAATAACCAATTGAAACCAATTCAAGATCGATATCATGAAGTGTTATCTTCCGGAGAGATAATTGAGATTTTAAAAGCTGGTGCTCAACATGCTGATCTGACCGCCAATCACGTCCTTGATAGGGTCAAGGATAAAGTAGGTTTTGTAAGATTTTAGTAACTGAATGATAAAAGCCCGAGAAAATTCACAATTTTCTCGGGCTTTCGTTTTATGTTTTAAATTTATTTCTAAATTTCTGTCAGTTTCTTATATTCTTTTTTGAATTTTCTAAGGATTTTTTTCTCCATTCGAGAAACAGTCATTTGTGAAACGCACAATTCATTAGCTACCTGAATTTGAGTTTTATTCTCGAAAAATCGATCTTTAATTATTTTGATTTCTACTTCATTTAGCTTTTCCATACATTTATCAATAAAATCGCGATTTTCAACAAGATCAAAATATTTGTCGTCCTCACCAACTATGTCTATCAATTGAATATCCTTATCGTCACCATTTGAATCAAAACTAATATCCAATGATTTTGGTGTATATACCTGGGAAGCTTCCATTGCTTCAATGATCTGTTCTTCAGTGCAATTCAAATAGAGCGCCAAATCCTCAATTTTAGGAACGCGCTGTAGGTCTTGCTGCAATTTAACTTTTGCTACATTAATTTTCTTTGACAACTCCTGGATACGACGAGGAACTCTGACCGACCAGCCTTTATCTCTAAAATACTTCTTAATTTCGCCAATAATTGTTGGCGTAGCAAAGCTAGAGAACTCAAATCCTCGATCGATGTCGAAACGCTCAATGGCATATATCAATCCCAGCGCTGCAACCTGATAAATATCCTCATAATCAATCCCTTTATTGATATACTTCTTTGAAAGAATCTCCGTGATGTAAATATAACGCGTTATGAGTTCATTTCTAATTTCAAGATCCTTCGTTTCTTTGTAAAGCCTGAAGAGCACTTTGCTGTCAACTTGCGACAGGTCCTTGATTTTTTCAAAATCAAGCGCCTTCGAGTCCAACGTATTGCCCATCTAATCAGCCCCTGTTTTCAATAGAATGCTGATGCAAACCTCATGTTTGCATCTGGCTCCTATCTCTCTCTATATCTCTAGGAACAATAGTTACTTTTAATTATCTAATCATTATTCTAGGTACTTTGTCAATACGATTCTGGTTCCATTTCCAATTTCAGTGAAAACTTGTACATCATCCATCAAAGACTTCATGATAAAAAGACCCAATCCATTTTCTTTGTGATTGTTTAAATCAGGTGTTTCGTAATGATCCAGGCTAAAACCATAACCTTTATCTTCAATTTCAGCAACAAAAGTGCCATTGCTCACAGTAAAATTAATACCAAAATATTCGTCTGAACGACTATGAATCACGGCGTTATTGCAAGCTTCTCCCACCGCAACTTTAATATCTTCCACTTCTTCAAAATCAAATCCCATTGTATTTGCAATTACAGATGCAGTGAGCCTCGCAACACTTACAAATTCAGCTTTGCTTGGCAAAGTAATTGTTACATTATCTACCATTGATTCTCCACCTTCATTCTGTTCTAGATGTCATACAATGACAAATATTTTATCGAGGCCAGTGATGCTTAATAATTTCTTCATATTAGACTGAGCATTCATAATATAAATGTTCTTTTCTTTTGTTTTTACCCTTTTTAAAATGCCAATCAAGACACCTAAACCGGTGCTGTCGATGTAAGTCAAACGCTCACAGTTCAATTGCATGTTTGACTCATTTTCATCCAACATTGCATTAAGCTCGTCTTTTAGCCTTCCGCTTGTTTGGATATCTGCGTCACCGACCAGTTCAACCTCCCATTGAATTGTATGTTCATTAAATTGCTTTATAATCTGAAGTGACACCGTACGCCCCCCTTAATAGAATCAGCCAAATCTATTGTACCCTCGAAAAAGCTTCACTAAACCTAGAAATTCGATGATAAATTTAAACCTTCAACAAAAGCATGCCACTATTATACGACTAATTTCTACAAACGTACAACTTGATTTTTATTTTAATACTGTCCGTGTATCACGGTTAACTAATTTAATAACATGAAACCAATTTTGAATATCTTGAAGTCTATGATGCGAAATAGTAGAATTAGTTAGAACAAACGTTTTGCACCAATCAGATTCAAATCTTTGGGGGCGCTTACATTGAAACGAAGGATCCACTGGAAGATAATTTTTTCTCTTACAACTTTGTTACTTTTTTCTGTACTCTTTATGGTCCTCTATATCGATTTGATGAAACTTCCTGATAGTGGATTCAGTAGAGGAATCGAACTCATTCAATTTGATATAACTGGCGACTATGAAGATTATTATGCCAAAAATACCTTTATAGTTCCGGAGGCTGACTCATTTCTTTTAACTTATGCAGATTCATCCTCTGTAACCACAATGAAGTTCGATGCTTCAGGGGAACCGTTGAATGCTTTAAAACTAAATACATCAGCTTCTGTGCAAAACATAAATGGGCAAAGATCTGTGAATGAAGATAGTCTAAATCTTTTTTATAAAGATAGAAATCAGCTTTTTTTTGAACAGTCTTTTTCTTTGAAGACCGGTGAACCGTTAAGAGATGCGGTGTTGATCGTCAACAATCCCCGCAGAGCTCACCTTGGCTCAGACCATTTGCTTTATGCCAATGACCATGCCATATATTTATATTATGAAGGAGAGCACTACAAGATTTCAGAAGCAAATTATATTGAAACCCTGACTTCAAATCATACAGGCAACCGATGGTATATTACATTTACCTATTATGATCAGACTGCCTATCGACAAAAACTTGTTGTTATGAATGAATTCATGGAACCCTTGAAAGAGGTTGAACTTCAGAAATATGTCGGCAGCAATTCCATGATCCCTTCAGAAATAGCACTTTTTATACATCAAAACCACTATTTCTCAACCACTGTACTTAAAGATCAAAAAAGCGGAACAAATTATGTTCATATGTTCGATGGACCGATTGATTCATCAGAGCAGTTTGATACGACAAAATTTACCTCCAAAAATTATTCACTCTTCCCAACCTATTACTTGAAGAACAATCGGGTTATGATTGCATTCTCTTTCAATACTTCAATTGGAAGAGTAGATATTCAGACTTCAGGAGGACAATTTACAAATCTTGTTACAAGTGAAGTAAACGAAATGAGTTTTAATACTCTAACAAACAGCATACATCCTTCAATTAAACCATTTTTTTTCGAATTGAGAACTGAGCCATCTTCAAATAAAAACCAATATTTAGTTTTCTCTGAAATTTCAAAAGGTCAGTCAACATTATACTTAAGTTCTAACCATCCTGAACTTATTGAAAAAAGTTTAAATATCAAAAGCAAAGAAATTATAAACCTTTTACTGACAACGCTAACAACCTTTATGCCGCTTTCTTACTTAGGATTAATTCTTGAGGTCTATATTTTAATGCCAATCCTGATCCTCGTGTTGATTGCCTCTATGTTTTATATCAACTGGGCAGAACGCAATGGCGATAAATTGTTGAAGGTTTCAATCCTGCTTCATATTATTGCAAAGTTTATATTCGTTAACTCAAAAATTATTGGTCAGACAGAGAAATTTGAAAACTTTCCATTTTTTATAGATACACCTGCAGAGGTATTTGGATGGGGGATAGCTTTAACCGCTATTGCGCTCTATTGTTTCATGGATTTCAGTAAGAGAAATAAAGGCACCCACTATATGAAATCCTATATCTTTTTTAATATTATTGATCTTATCTTCTTTATCATGTTGTATACGCCTTATCTGTTTTTGTCATAATTTCAAAGGATACTCTTCTGGCATGTCATAGGATCATATTCCTATGGCATGCCTTAATTTTTGACGAAAAAAAGAGCCACACAGTGGCGGCTCCATAAATGAATCAATATAAGGGGGCTGTTACTCAATTAATATCCCATTATTTGAAAATAAAACAATTTTTCAGTTTTTACTATTTACTCTTCTTCCTCTGTAGGCTTATCCATAATCCTTGCAGTTGAAACGACACAGCAAGTTTCATCTGTCCGCATAAGGCGGACTCCGCTTGTTGACCTTCCAAGCACTGAAATCTCATCAACACGTAATCGGATCAAAACGCCCTGACTATTGATCAACATAATTTCTTCATCATCTTTGACCACTCTGGCGCTTACAACTTTTCCTGTTTTGGAATTCATATTGTAAGTCTTAATACCCTTGCCGCCTCTGGTTTGTATTCTGTATTCATCCAGCTCAGTTCTCTTTCCATAGCCGTTCTCGCTGACGATCAAGAGTTTGCTGTCCGATCTAAGGATCTCCATACACACCACTTCATCATTGTCACTGAGACGTATACCTCTGACACCTGTAGCAACACGTCCCATTTCACGAACATCATTCTCATTAAATCGCACAGACATACCATGACTCGTGATGACTATGGCCTCATCCAAGCCAGAAGTTTCACGAACGCTGATCAACTCATCATCTGGATTAAGATGGATTGCAATTAGACCATTCTTTCTTGAGCTGTCAAATTTATTCAAGGCAGTTCTTTTGACGATACCCTTCTTCGTCATGAGCATTAAGAAGCCAGACTCAAATGATTTAATTGGTATAACAGCTGTTACAGTCTCCTCAGGTTCCAACTGTATTAAATTAACTACAGCAGTACCTCTGGCTACACGACCACTCTCAGGAATCTGATAGGCTTTAAGGCGGTAAACTTTTCCGAAGTTTGTAAAGAACAAAAGATAATCATGCGTTCTAGTTGTATAAATATTCTCTACAAAATCTTCTTCTTTTGTTGTAACACCTGTTTTTCCTCTACCGCCACGTTTCTGTGCTGCATAGGTATCGACCGGAGTTCGCTTGATGTAATTGCTATGTGTCAAAGTAATGACTACATCCTCGTCTTCGATCATATCCTCAATGTCAATTTCATCATAATTAATGGTGATTTCAGTCCTTCTTGGATCACCATATTTATCTTTGATTCTGACAAGATCCGTTCGAATGATGTCGAATAACAACGCTTCATCCGATAAAATCTCTTTGAGAGATTTTATTAAGCCTAAGATTTCATTGTATTCATTTTCTATTTTATCGCGCTCGAGTCCGGTCAGTCTCTGAAGGCGCATATCCAAAATAGCTTGTGCCTGAATTTCACTCAATGCATATTTTTCTATTAAACTTATTTTAGCTTGCGGCGGATTCGGTGCTGCTTTAATTAAATCGATCATATCGTCAATATTATTCAACGCTATCATTAGACCTTCGAGTACATGAGCCCGCTCTTCGGCCTTTCTCAAATCGAATTGAACACGTCTCGTTTCGACGTCTTTTTGGTGAAGGATGTAATAATAAAGGACTTGCTTTAAATTTAAAAGTTTTGGTTCTCCTTCTACCAGCGCAATCATATTGATGCCAAAAGTCGATTGTAATTGAGTATGCTTATAAAGCTGGTTCAGAACAACATTGGCATTCGCGTCGCGGCGAAGCTCAACAACAACTCTGATCCCTTCCCTATTACTCTCATCCCTCAAATCTGTGATGCCGTCAATTTTTTTATCCCTAACGAGTCCGGCAATGTCTTCCAGCATTTTGGACTTATTGACTTGATAAGGAATCTCTGAGATCAAAATGGCTGTTTTATCTTTTCTAATTTCTTCAATACTAGCCTTTGCACGGACAATGACTTTTCCTCGACCTGTTCTATAGCCTCTTTTTATGCCCTCAGACCCCATGATTTGAGCACCTGTAGGAAAGTCAGGACCATTTACCAAGTCAATCAAATCCTCGATATCTATGTCCGGATCGTCAATCATTGCAAGGGTTGCATCAATAATCTCAGATAAATTATGAGGAGGTATAGCTGTTGCCATACCGACAGCTATACCATTTGAACCATTGACCAACAGATTTGGAAATCTCGATGGCAGAACTACAGGCTCTTGGAGAGTTTCATCAAAGTTTGGTCTATAATCGATTGTTTCCTTATCTATGTCTTTCAACAATTCAGTGGCAATTTTAGACATACGCGCTTCTGTGTAACGCATAGCTGCCGCGGAATCTCCGTCTATAGATCCAAAGTTTCCATGTCCATCAATCAGCTGATAACGGATAGAAAATTCTTGAGCCATCCGTACCATTGCATTATAAACAGAGGAATCGCCATGGGGATGAAATTTACCCAGAACGTCACCGACGATTCTTGCTGATTTTCTATATGGTTTATCAGGACCAAAACTCAACTCGTGCATATCAAATAATATTCGTCTATGAACCGGTTTCAATCCGTCTCTGACATCAGGCAATGCTCGACTGACAATGACACTCATGGCATAGTCAATGTACGATTTTTTCATTTCTTTGCTGATGTCCATATTCACTACTCTTTGTATCTCATTCTCCACTTGAGCACACCTCTCTTCGGGATTACTCCCGAAATTACTTCTGCATTATTTAATAAAAATCATCAGATTAATTTAAACATCCAGATTAGTGACATATCTGGCATTTTCCTCAATGAATTCTCTCCTTGGATCTACTTTTTCTCCCATTAGGGTTGAAAAAATCATATCCGCTTCAACAGCATCATCAATGCCCACTCTGAGTATAATTCTGTTTTCAGGATCCATGGTAGTCTCCCAAAGCTGCTCAGGATTCATCTCACCCAAACCCTTATATCTTTGAATATCGACATTTCTTCCACTTTCCTCAAGGATCTTTTGCAGCTCTTGATCTGAATAGGCATACTGCATAGATTTACCTTTGCTAATTTTATAAAGCGGCGGTTGGGCAATATAAATATAGCCCTCCTCAATCAACGGTCTCATATACCTGAAAAAGAAGGTTAGAAGAAGAGTCCTGATATGAGCGCCGTCAACATCCGCGTCAGTCATAATCATAATTTTATGATATCTGAGCTTTTCGACATCAAATTCATCACCAATTCCACAGCCAAATGCTGTAATCATAGCTCTGATTTCAGCTGAATTGAATATTCTAGAAAAATTTGCCTTCTCAACGTTCAGTATCTTTCCGCGAAGCGGTAAAATCGCTTGGGTAGCTCTGTCTCTTCCCTGTTTTGCACTGCCGCCCGCGGAATCTCCTTCGACAATATAGACTTCTGTTTTTGATGGGTCGCGTTCGGAACAATCGGCTAATTTCCCGGGCAATGTCATCCCATCAAGAAGACCTTTTCTTCTGGTAAGTTCCCGCGCTTTGCGCGCAGCTTCTCTTGCTTTTGAGGCGCGAATACACTTTTCGCTGATGATCTTTCCTTCGTTTGGATTTTCCTCAAGGAATTCACTGAACATTTCAGAAGCAACAGATTCGACAACGCCCCGAATATCATTGTTTCCGAGCTTAGTCTTTGTCTGGCCTTCAAATTGCGGCTCTGGCAATTTAACAGAAATGATAGCTGTAATACCTTCTCGGATATCTTCACCTGTCAAATTTTCTTCTTTTTCTTTCAGAAAGCCTTTCTTTCTGGCGTAATCATTAATAGCTTTCGTAAGCGCACTTTTAAAGCCGCTCAAATGAGTGCCGCCTTCATGAGTATTGATATTATTTGCAAAAGTATAAATATTTTCAGTATAGCCATCTGTATATTGGACCGCGATCTCGACTGTATTGCCTTCAACTTGAGATTCTCTGTAGATGACATTGTCATGTATAGATGTTCTATTTTTATTCAGATAAGTGACAAATTCCTTAATTCCGCCTTCGTAAAAGAAAATTGATTTTCTTGTGGTTTCACTACGTTCATCAGTCAGAGAAATTTTTATGCCTTTATTTAAGAAAGCCATCTCTCGAAGTCTATATTCCAGTGTTTGAAAATCAAAAACTGTCTCGTCAAATATTTGCGCATCCGGTTTAAATGTGGTTTTTGAACCATTTTCATCAGTTTCGCCAATGACGCTTAGTTCAGATGTAGTTTTACCTCTTGAAAATTCAATTTTATAGATCTTGCCATTTCTTTTGACCTCAACGATCATCCATTCTGACAGCGCATTGACAACAGAAGCACCAACGCCATGGAGACCACCTGATACTTTGTATCCCCCGCCACCGAACTTACCACCAGCGTGCAAAACTGTATGGATGATCTCTACAGCTGGCTTATTTGACTTGCTATGCATGTCAACAGGCATACCACGACCATTGTCAGATACCATGATCGTATTATCCTCACCTATAACTATATCAATTTGAGTGCAATACCCCGCTAGTGCTTCATCTATACTGTTGTCAACAATTTCGTAAACTAAATGGTGAAGCCCTCTGAGACTCGTAGTTCCAATGTACATGCCAGGACGTTTCCGAACTGGCTCCAACCCCTCCAGGACCTGGATCTGTTCCGCATTGTATTCATTCTGGACTGGCGTTATCAACTCAGTTACCTCCTGATGTTTCAAATTCAATAACAGTACCATCAACTACTTTCAAGATCTTGCCTCTTGAAAGGTGATCATTTTTGATAGTACTTAGCTCTGTCGTCGTTATAAATGTCTGTACATTCTCAAAAGTTTTTATCAATAGGTTTTGACGGTGCTGGTCCAGTTCTGACATGACATCATCCAGAATCAAAACTGGATATTCACCGGTTTCCTCGAAAATGATTTCAATTTCTGACAACTTGAGAGATAATGCTGCGGTTCTCTGTTGTCCCTGTGAACCAAATACTCTGGCATCATGCCCATTTATAGTCAGTTTCAGGTCATCACGATGAGGCCCGTACCATGTAAAGCCTCTTTCTATATCCTTTTCCCTATATTCTTCCAGTTTTCTAATAATCGCTGACACTATTGTATCATAATCCTGGCCAATTTCATTTGTGATAAAAGACAAATATTCTACACTAAATTTTTCTTTACCGTTCGTCATTTGAAAATGGATACGCTGACTGATCCTGTCCAGCTTGCTTATAAATTCAAGCCGTTTCAGGATCACTTGAGCGCCGTACTGGGCCATTTTTTCTTCCCATATCTCATAAAGAGGCCATTGGGTTGATTTTGCTCTAAGCAGGGCATTTCTTTGATCCAGTGCTCTATTGTAATGAACGAAAGCCATAAGATATCTGGTACTCATTTGAGAGATTTCCCGGTCGATGAAGCGCCTTCTTTCTACGGGAGACTCTTTAACCAATTTAAGGTCTTCAGGCGTAAAGGCGACAATATTAAGTCTGCCGACCCATTCGCTTAATCTTTGAATGGGGGATTCGTTATACTTTAAGGATTTTTTCTTATCCTCTAAAAAGCGCATCTCAAGATGGCTTTCAATCCCATGTTGTTGGAAATGAATGCCGAGATACGCTGTGTTGATATTGAATCGAACCATATCTCTTTCTCTGGATGTTCTGAATGATCTTCCAAATCCACCCACAAAAAGTGCTTCAATCAGATTTGTCTTTCCCTGCCCATTATCACCGATAATTAAATTCAAATATCGATCAAATTCGAGCTCAAGCTCATCATAATTTCTGAAATTTTCGAGCTTTAGCTTTCGAACATACACAAATTATTCCTCCTGGCCAAATACGACCTCAATGGTATGAGTTTCAACGATCTTGTCCGACTCATCTCTTATTTCAATTTCAACGAGATCTCCAGGCCTGATTTTTTTACCTCGTTGAAACTCATGGTTACCATTTACCTTAACCATACCATCGGCAATAATTTGCTTTGCATAGCCCCCGGTTTGAACCATACCTGACAATTTTATCAATTGATCCAGTTTAATGAATTCTGTGTTTATCATGACTTGCATAAGCGTCTCCTTTATGCCATTCTGACTGGCAGGACAAGATAAGTATAGAATCCGTGGTCGACAGGTTTCATGATGCAAGGGCTTACGTTGGTTGAAAATTCAAGGACAACCCATTCGCTTTCCATCACTTTCAATGCATCAATCAGATATTTAGGATTAAAACCAATATCAAGTTCAGGTCCGCTTAAGTCAATTGAAACTTCCTCATTGACACTGCCTATTTCGACATTGGAAAGAATATTCATTCTTTGTGGTTTTAACGATAACTTAATTGAACTGTTTTTACTTTCTTTTGCCATTAGTGAAGCTCGCTCAAGACCGCTCAGCAATTCATCTGTTTTCACCTTTGCGATTGTTTTGTTATCTTTTGGAAGAATTTGAGCGTATTTAATAAATTCACCCTCAAGCAATCTGCTTACTATCCTTATCTGATTGAACTCAAAGAGGATATGGCGATCAGTGAATAAAACCTGTAAAGTCTCAGCATCAGGAACACCTGTCAGGATCTTAGCCACTTCGTTAAGTGTTTTTGCCGGAACGACAACCTTTCCTGTCAATTCAGAATGAAGCATCGCCTGTCTTAGAGCCAGTCTGTAACCATCTATTGCCACAACTGACAAACGATCTGGCTCAAATTCAAAGAGTGCACCAGTCAAAATAGGTCGTGACTCATCCAAAGAAGTAGCAAACAAAGTTTGGCGGATCATGCCCTTCAACAGCCCGCATTCTATTTGAACGCCTGAAGCTGCATCCACTTCAGGAATCTCAGAGAATTCTGCATCTGACATACCCATAATTTTGAAATCTGACCGGTCACAGGTTATTCTGGTTTCATAATTGTCACTAGACTCAATCATAACGTTTAATGGCGCTAATTTTCTTACAATTTCTCCAAAGAGTCTAGCTGGGAGAACGACACTGCCCTCTTGGTCAACTTCAGCGATGAACTTTGTCTCTATACCCAGGCTGAGATCATTTCCAGTAAGAGTAACTTCACTACCACTGGCTTCAACTAATATACCATTCAATACAGGATGAGTCGATTTTGAAGAGACAGCTTTTGAGACGGTTAAGATGGCTTCAGAGAGTACGGATTGCGGGCAAGTGAACTTCAATGTGGAAAACCTCCTCATTTGCGATCAATTTTGAGTTTAAAATTAACTAAGTAATATTATTAGTCATAGTAGTAGGGGCTGTTAGTATGTTGAAAACTCACGAAAGTGTTGATTTCAGGTCGTTAAATAAATTTGTACACTGTGGATAAAGTGCCTAAAAGCTGCTGTTTTATCCACAGAAAAAGATAAAAACAGGCGCCCGTTTTTATCCACAGGCGCACCTAAAGTTTTTCACAGGATTTTGTGAGTAATTTTCTTCAAAGTTTATTCGCCTTGGATTTCCTTTGTTATTTTATCGAGTCTTGATTTAAAGGAAGCGCTCTCTTGAATTTCTTTTGAGATTTTATCATAGGCGTGGATAACAGTGGTATGATCTCTGCCACCGAACTCTTCACCTATTTTGGGCAAAGACATATCAGTTAGTTCACGGCATAGATACATGGCAATTTGACGAGGATATGATATTGAGCGTGTACGCCGTTTAGTATCAAAATCATCAGCTTTGACATTGAAATGTTGGGCAACAATCGATTTTATCAGTTCAACATTGATTTGCTTTGGTTTTGAGGAGGCAATTATATCTTTTAAGGCTTCCGCAGCTATGTCCACTGAAATTTCGACGTTCGCGAGAGAAGCATAAGCGATGATCCTAGTGAGAGCACCCTCAAGTTCTCTGATGTTCGATTTGATTTTGCGGGCGATAAATTCAAAGACTTCATTTGGAATTATGATGCTGTCGAGTTCCGCTTTTTTCCTTAAAATAGCTATTCTTGTCTCAAAATCCGGTGCCTGGATATCCGTGATCAATCCCCATTCAAAACGTGACCGAAGGCGATCTTCCAAAGTAGGAATTTCCTTTGGTGGGCGGTCACTTGAGACAATAATTTGCTTGTTTGCTTCATACAAAGCATTAAAGGTATGGAAAAATTCTTCCTGAGTTCTTTCTTTGCCCGCGATGAACTGAATATCATCCACTAACAGAACATCGACATTTCTGTATCTGTTTCTGAATTCGGCATTTTTGTCATCTTTTATGGAATTGATTAATTCATTGGTAAATTTCTCTGAAGTGACATAGGCAACTTTGGCTTTCTTATTCTGATCAAGAATATAGTGGCCGATGGCGTGCATAAGGTGTGTCTTTCCAAGGCCTACACCGCCATAAATAAACAACGGATTATAAGCTTTCGCAGGTGATTCGGCGACAGCAAGTGACGCAGCATGAGCAAAACGATTGCTGTTTCCGATGACAAACTCGTCAAAAACGTACTTTGGATTAAGCCTGATCTGATTGATATCATCATTAAATGCGTCATCTTCTCTTGAAGAAGATTGAGTTTCTTTTTCATATTTTGCCGATTCGCTGATCAAGACGAATTCAATTAAAAATTCCCTATTTGCAGCTTCATGTACAGCATTAGTGATGAGAGACAAATAACGATTTTCTAGGATTTCCTTGTTAAAATCGTTAGGCACAGCCAAAATTAATCGATTGCCTCGGACCGCAATGGGAGAGATCGACTTTAACCATGTATTGTAGCTCACTTCTGTCAATTCTTTTTTGATTAATGCCATAGTCGCTTCCCATAACTCCCGGACATTCAAACTCATTTTTTTACCTCCAAAAACTTTATTCACAAATCATCAACAGGTAAGATAGGATAACTTCCTGAGTCCACCTGTGTTTAAGCTATCAACAGTTTTGTGTGCGTTATGTGGATAAAGGTGCATAAAAAAATGCGCATTGATCGTTTATCCACATGTGACTGCGCAGGGTTTATCCACATATCAATATGGCCCGACGCACATTCAAACGCGATTTTGCGCAATTAAATGAAAAATATTCACAGTGTTATCCACAATTCGTGGATAAATGTGAATGTTTTGGATTAAAAAATTCACTTATCAACAGTGAGATAATAATATCAAATTATGACGTCCATTTCAATTCAAATAAAGAAAATATCCACAGCCTGTGAGTTTGGTCCTATGTGGGTAACATTGTGGATGAAGCCTTTTGTCAAAATCTCTTATCAAGTCGACAACTTTTGGAATTGGCGTGAATGAAGCATTCAAAGGCACAAATCGGTATTGACAAGGTCTGTCTTAGAAATTATAATGACATAGCAGACTTTTTGTTTTGTGAACCCATTGGTTTAATAGATATCTAATTTCAAGGAGGTGTTTCAAGTGAAAAGAACTTATCAACCTAAAAAGAGACAAAGATCAGTCGAACACGGCTTTAGAAAGAGAATGAAAACTAAATCCGGAAGAAACGTATTGAGAGCTCGTAGAAGAAAAGGAAGAAAGAGTTTGACTGCTTAAGACCGCGACTAGTGGTCTTTTTTTGCAATTATAGGCCTTGGAGGTTCATTGTGAAGATTGAAGGGCTTAAAAAAAGCGGTCAATTTGCTGAGGTATACAAACATTCCAAGTCGACAGCAACACGATTTGTCGTGATGTATCATAAACCCAATGGTCTGACAGTGAACCGAGTTGGTTTTTCAGTCAGCAAAAAAGTTGGGAAGAGTGTTGTGAGAAACCGGGCAAAACGCTTGATCAGAGAAGCATACAGATTAAATTCGGACCGGGTGCCAGTGGGATATGATCTGGTATTTATAGCGCGTGTCAGAATCGTTGACGCAACTTATCAGGATATTGAAAAAAGTGTGCGCCGGTTGTTGAAGGAGCTTCGTCAGAGATGAAAAAATTGCTTCTTGCGCTGATCCGCTTTTATCAAGGGTACATATCACCGCTTCTCGGTCCGAGATGCAGGTTTCATCCCACTTGCAGTCATTATGCATTTGACGCTGTGTCCAAGTACGGTGCTTTAAAAGGTTCTTGGCTTAGCATCAAACGTATTTTAAAATGCCATCCCTTACATCCGGGGGGATATGATCCACTAAAATAAAATTGTGTTAATGCTGGTCGGGAGGAAAAAAAATTGAGTTTTTTGTATGCAATTTTTGGTAAAACATTAGGTTTGATCTATAACCTTGTCAATGATTACGCATTATCCATCATAGTTTTTACAATCTTGGTCAAATTATTGCTGTATCCGCTGAATTTGCAGCAAATTCGTTCTTCAAAAGCTATTAATGAAATTCAGCCAAAGCTTAAAGAGCTGCAGGAAAAATACAAGAATGATAAAGAGACACTTGCTGCTAAGCAAATGGATCTATATAAACAGCATCATATCAACCCAATGGCAGGCTGTCTTCCCCTTTTGATTCAGTTGCCAATTATCTTTGCGTTGTTCGGTACGCTTAGAGATCCTATTCAATATGTATTCAACAATGATGCTGCACTGGCGAATGAGGCTCTAAGCAAAGGCTTTTTATGGATTAAAGACCTTGCTGCACCTGATACGCTTAGCTTATTGATACCATCGGCAACTGGATTTATCGGAGCACTCCCGGGCATCATGCCTATTCTTGCAGCAGCAATCACTTACTGGCAGATGAATTCAATGTATGATGGCCAACAGGTCAATGAGCAAATGAAGACTATGAATAAAATTTTACCGTTCGTGATCTTGTTTACCGGTCGAACACTCTCTGCCGGCGTTCTGATTTACTGGATCATAAGCAGTTTGTTCCAGCTTGTTCAGCAAAAGCTTACTGGTCACCTGAAAAAGAAGGAGGCTTAACACGTTCATGTATGTTGTCGAAAAAACCGCGAGAACTGTAGATGAAGCGCTTAAATTAGCGCTGATTGAATTGTCAGCAACTGAAGATCAGGTTAAAGTAGACGTCATAGAAGAGTCCTCGAAGGGTTTGTTTGGACTCTTTGGCGCAAAAGAGGCAAAAGTTCGTGTAGAGCTCAAGGAAAAAAGCGATCGAATCGCGGTGGAGTTCCTGGAAAAAATTCTTGATAAGATGGGCATTGACGGTACGGTTGTCGCTAAACTGGATGGAGATGCTTTGAATCTTGACATTCTTGGCAATGATATGGCGATCCTGATTGGACGCAGAGGCCAAACACTGGATGCACTTCAATACTTGGTGAGTCTGGTAGTCAATAAAGAAAGAGCAGACTATCTCAGAGTAACTCTGGATACTGAAAGTTATCGCGCAAAGCGAAAGGAAACACTCGAGAAATTGGCGCACAGACTCGCCGCGAAGGCAAAGAAGATGCGCAAAGATATTGTACTTGAACCTATGAATCCATACGAGAGAAGAATCATACACGCGACGTTGCAGGGACATCCTTACGTCAGCACTAAAAGTGAGGGCGAGGAGCCAAATCGCAAAGTCGTAATTTTCTTGAATAAGTAACCTTGAAAAACCCAGTCAAGCTACTGGGTTTTTTGTATCCGAAAGGAGGACAGACATTGTTCAGAGAGGATACAATTGTCGCTATTTCAACACCTCCAGGTGAAGGTGCCATCGGCATAGTTAGAATGAGCGGTGAGCTCAGCATTGAAATAGCCAACAAGATTTTTAGACAGAAAAAGAATAGAGATCTAGTAGTAAGTGATCATCGAAGGATGCTTTACGGACATATTTACAAAAATGACTCCGTTGTTGATGAGGTGCTGCTTGTGCCCATGTTTTCACCGGCAACTTATACGCGTGAAGATCTCGTCGAAATCCATTGTCACGGCGGTATGGTACCGTTAACGGAGATTGTGAAATTGATTTTGGAAAATGGTGCTAGCATGGCGGAACCTGGTGAGTTTACAAAGCGTGCGTTTTTAAACGGACGTCTCGACCTGGCTCAGGCCGAATCGGTGATGGACCTCATTCAGGCCAAGACACCACAGGGTTTTGAGGTAGCTTACAATCAGTTGGAAGGTCATTTGTCGGGGAAGGTTGACGCTGTAAGAGCAGAACTCCTTTCTGCAATGGCCCAGCTTGAAGTCTGTATAGATTATCCGGAAGAGGATATTGAAGAAATGACTTATTCGGAGATGACAGACCGGTTTAAAGCAGCTGAGAAATCCGTGTCTGTACTGCTTGAAAACAGCGAGACAGGACGTATTTTGAGGGATGGTCTCAGCACAGTTATCGTAGGTAAGCCAAATGTTGGAAAATCCTCGCTTTTGAATACTCTGCTGCGGGAATCCAGAGCTATTGTCACCGATATCCCGGGAACGACGCGTGATGTCATTGAGGAAACCCTCAACGTGCGTGGTGTACCGGTGAAGCTCGTGGACACTGCAGGGATCCGTGAGACGGAGGATCTTGTTGAAAAGCTTGGCGTTGAAAGAAGCAAGGCTTTCTTTAACCGTGCAGATCTTGTCGTTTTCGTTCTGAATGCAGCTGAACCGCTGTCCCCTGAAGATGAGGACATTATGAAATATCTAAAGAATCGGCGTGCTATTGTACTGTTAAACAAGAGCGATCTTGACCCGGTTCTTGATGAAATGACGCTGCGTGATCGTCTTGGCAGCGAGATCCCGGTCATCAAAACATCTCTCATTCAAGAAGAAGGCATCCAGGAACTTGAAGAAGAAATCGCCAAAATGGTTTACGGGGGGCAAATTTCACTCACAGAGCGTTCTGTGGTGACAAATCTCAGACATCAGGATGCATTGAGAAGGTCCGCGAAATCCCTTGGCGATGCACTCGACTCTTGTAAAAAGGGAATGCCGTACGATTTTTTACAGGTAGATGTCAGGAACGCGTACGATGCACTCGGCGAAATAACAGGTGAAACGGTTGAAAACGATTTGATCACGAAGATTTTCAGTCAGTTTTGCTTAGGCAAATAGAGAGGTGTTAATCTTGCCAGAAGAATTTTACAGCGGCACCTATGATGTTGCCGTAATCGGTGCCGGTCATGCCGGCTGTGAAGCGGCTCTGGCCAGTGCCAGGTTGGGCATGAAAACCGTCATGTTCTCGATTAACCTGGATTCATTGGCTATGTTGCCTTGTAATCCATCCATCGGCGGAACTGGAAAAGGACACTTGGTTCGGGAAGTGGACGCGCTGGGAGGACAGATGGGCCTGATCACTGACCTAGCCATGGTGCAGAGCAAAATGCTCAATACCAGAAAAGGACCTGCAGTTCATTCGCTTCGAGCTCAGGCAGATAAGACGAGATATCATGTGGAAATGAAAAAGGTCATAGAAAATACAGTTGGCTTAGATTTAAAGCAAGGTGAAATCGTAGAGATTGAGGTTGCCGATGGTCGTGTGAAAAGCCTCTTAACCAGTACAGGGGCACGCTATGTAGCCAGGGCAATTATATTGGCGACTGGAACCTACTTGGGCGGAAAAATTTTCATTGGAAGTTCAGTCTTTCAAAGTGGTCCAAACGGTTTGGCACCCTCTTTAAAGCTCTCGGAGAATCTGAAATCTCACGGGTTGGAGATCTGGCGGTTCAAAACCGGCACACCGGCGCGCGTGAATAAACGTTCGCTTGACTATTCAAAGATGGAAGCGCAGTTCGGTGATCCAAAACCCGTTCCCTTTTCATTCTTGAATGACAGCATCTCCTTTGAAGAGTTACCTTGCTGGTTGACCTATACCAATGCCGAGACGCATGCCGTCATTCAGAAAAATATATTGAGATCAGCAATGTATGGCGGTCAAATTGAAGGGACTGGAACACGTTATTGTCCGTCTATTGAGGACAAAATCACGAGATTTGCAGACAAAGAACGCCATCAGTTGTTTGTTGAACCTGAGGGTTATGAAACGAGCGAAATGTATGTACAAGGGATGTCGACGAGCCTTCCTGAGGATGTTCAAACAGCTTTTATGAGGACAATTCCTGGTCTTGAAAATGTCGAGGTCATGCGTCCGGCTTATGCAATAGAGTATGATTGTTTGGATCCGTCTCAACTTAAGAACACGCTTGAATTGAAATCCATTGAGAATCTGTTTTCTGCAGGTCAATTTAATGGTTCTTCAGGTTACGAGGAAGCAGCAGCTCAGGGCATCATTGCTGGCATAAATGCTGCTCTTAAGCTCAAGGGAGAGCCTCCTTTTACTTTGGATCGTTCTGAGGCTTACATTGGGGTGCTGATTGACGATTTGGTGACAAAAGGAACGAACGAGCCGTACCGTATGATGACTTCAAGAGCAGAGTATCGTTTGCTATTGAGGCAGGACAATGCTGATATGCGTTTGACTGAAAGAAGTTACTCCATTGGATTGGCAACCCAAGAACGTTATGAGAAGCTGATGGATAAGCTGAATAAAATAGAGTTAGAATTAAAGCGTCTGGAGAGCGTAATTGTTCGTCCTGAACTGGTCAATAGTTTGCTTGAAAGACTGGGCAGCTCACCAATAAAACAAGGTATGTCTCTGATGGAGCTGCTTAGACGGCCTGAAGTTGATTATGGATCTCTGGCGGAAGTCGATTTTGACAGACCTTCGCTGAGAGAGGACGTCTTTGTTCAATGTGAGATCCAGCTAAAATATCAAGGTTATATACAGAAGCAGCTGCAACAAGTTGAGCGATTCAAACAGCTGGAAAACAAACGGCTTCCGGAAGACCTCGATTATCATGACATTGAAGGATTACGGCTTGAAGCTCGTCAGAAACTGTCAAAAATAAAGCCAGAATCAGTGGGACAAGCATCCAGAATTTCCGGGGTTTCACCGGCTGATGTTTCTGTATTATTGATTTATCTGGAACAGCGAAACAGAAGACGAGGTGTCGACAATGGACGTTAGAAGCGCATTGAAAGAGGGATTACTGGCTCTGGGTTATGAAAATCCAGACGAGATGCTTGAGCAATTTATGACCTATAAAGCTTTGCTGTTGGAATGGAATGAGAAGATTAATCTGACGACAATAACAGATGATCATGGGATTGTTTACAAACATTTTCTAGATTCTCTAACCTGTCTTCAAGCGCCTGTAGATTTTAATGGCAAGAAGGTGCTGGATCTTGGCACAGGCGCAGGGTTTCCGGGTGTACCTTTAAAAATTGCGCTTCCAGAACTTGATATGACGCTTATGGACTCTTTGAACAAACGGATTCAGTATTTAACAGAGGTTTGCAGAGTTTTGGATTTTAAGCACGTCACATGTTTGCATGCCAGAGCTGAAGAAGCAGCGAGACAAACAGCTCATCGCGAGAAATATGATATAGTCGTTTCCAGAGCGGTTGCCAATATGAGTACTTTGTCTGAGTATTGTCTCCCCTTCGTGAAGACAGGTGGTTATTTCATAGCACAAAAGACAAATGAGGCTTTTGAAGAGATTAAAGCTGCAGAAAGAGCGATCAAAGTTCTTGGCGGTTCCAGTCCGGAGATCATACCTACAAGTGTGCCAGGCACGGACTTTGCTCATAATTTGGTCGTGATTCGAAAAGTGAAGTCTACGCCAGGATTATATCCGCGAAAAGCTGGTACGCCGGCAAAGAAACCAATTGTTTAGGGAGGGTTAAGCTTTGAATCGAAGCGAACACTTGATTCATCTTCCTATAGAATATATCCGGCCCAATCCTTATCAGCCCAGACGACATTTTTCGGAGGATGACTTAAAGGAACTCTCTGATTCAATAAAGAGCGTAGGGCTGATTCAGCCGATCACAGTCAGAGTTATCAAGGACGGCTATGAATTGGTTGTAGGAGAAAGAAGGCTGCGAGCCGCTTCTATGGCTGGTTTGAAAGAAATTCCCGTTATGCTGGTGAATATGAATGATCAGGAATCTGCCACCGTAGCTTTGATTGAGAATATTCAAAGAGATGATTTAAATTACTTTGAGGAAGCCAGTGCTTTTGAAAGATTGATGAAGGACCAGCAATGGACACAGAAGGAAATTGCTGAAATGTTAGGGAAAAAGCAATCAACGATTTCCAATAAGATAAGACTTCTTGCAATTCCTCAGCCTGTAAGAGATGTTCTGATCCATCATCAGTTGACAGAGCGACATGCGCGTGCTTTGTTAAAATTGGACAGAACTGCGGATTTGAGAAAAGTAGCCAGTCGAATTGTTAAAGAGCAATTGAATGTAAAGGATACGGAGAGACTGATCGCGCAACTGATACAGCAACCGGAAGCTTTGGATGAAAAATTGACATCGAAGAAGAAGATTCGAGGAATCGCCAGTTTTAAAATATACTTAAATACATTAAAGCAGAGCGTTGAGACTATTCGTGCTGCTGGCGGCAATATAACTTATGAGGAAATCATATCAAATGACGGCATTGAAGTGAGAATTAACATTAAAAAGTGAATGTTTCACGTGAAACAATGTAATTTTTAAGAAAGAGCACAGTTTAATTGTGTTCTTTCATTTTTTTTGCGTCTATTTCTAGTATAATGAGAGTAATATTCGTTCGAGGAGTGGTTTTCTTGGGTAAAGCAATCGCTGTGTTCAATCAAAAAGGTGGTGTCGGGAAAACGACTACCAACGTGAATTTAAGTGCAGCTCTTGCTGCAATGAAGAAAAAAGTTCTGGTGATTGACAATGATCCTCAGGGGAACTCTACAAGTGGACTTGGAATCGATAAACATGAAGTAGACAGCAATGTTTATAATGCTTTATTAGGCGACATGGATTCCAAGGCCTGCATTCATGAGACAATTTACAAGAATCTTTTTATTATGCCATCAGATGTTGCTTTAGCAGGTGCTGAAATAGAGATGATTGATTTGTCAGAGCGTGAGCATAGACTTAGAAAGGTCATCCATGCAGTTAAGGACGATTATGATTATATTTTAATTGATTGTCCTCCGTCATTAGGGCTTCTTACGATTAACGCATTGGTGGCGGCTGACAGCATTTTGATTCCTATACAATGTGAATATTATGCTTTGGAGGGCGTGAGTCAACTTGTTGATACCTACCACCGAATTAAGAAAAATCTAAACTCAAGCCTTGAGATTGAAGGTGTGCTCCTAACAATGTTTGACAGCAGAACAAATCTTTCCTCTCAAGTTGTTGAAGAAGTAAATAAATATTTCAAAGACAAGGTCTATAAGACTGTGATACCAAAGAATGTCCGTGTTGCAGAAGCACCGAGCTTTGGAATGCCTGTTGTAGCCTATGATAAGCATTCGAAAGGTGCCAAGGCCTATTTAAAGCTGGCAAAAGAATTCGTTAAACGGTGAGGGGGAAATGAATTTGAGTACAGGAAAGTTTAAACGAGGGCTTGGTAAAGGTTTGGGTGCATTAATTCCTGAAGCAGAATTAGCTTCAATGGGTGAATTTAGATCTGCTGAGGTTATTGAAGTTGAATTAGACAGAGTTATGCCAAATCCAGGACAGCCACGCCGTCATTTCGATGAGGATGCACTTTTATCCCTAAAGGATTCGATTGAAGCTCACGGCATTGTACAACCAATTTTGGTTCGCCACGATGGTACAGGTTATATAATTATTGCGGGTGAGCGACGTTGGCGTGCTGCGCGTATGGCCGGATTAAAGCGTGTACCTGTAATTATTCGTGAGGTGGATGAAATAAGTGTTGCCCAACTTTCGTTAATTGAAAATATTCAGAGAGAAGATTTAAATGACATCGAAGAAGCTATTGCATATGAGCATTTAATGGCACATTATGGTTTAACTCAGGAGGATTTGTCAAAAGCTGTCGGTAAAAGCCGGTCGCATATTGCGAATACTATGCGGTTGACAAAACTAGATGATCGTGTCAAGGATATGATTGCGGTTGGGCAGATCACGGGTGGACATGGCAGAGCACTTCTGCGCATTGAAGATCCTGAACACCAACATGCCTGGGCTGTGAAAATTATTGATGGTGCATTGAGTGTGCGTGAAATTGAAGATGCTTTATCAAAACCAGAGAAAAAGGTAAAACCAAAGAAGAGAAAAACTAAACCTGATCTTGAGGTTAAAATGATGGAGACACAACTAAGAGAATATTTTGGAACTAAGGTAGAAATTAAGCGAGGTCGCCTAAAGGGTAAGATTGAAATTGAATTCTACAATGATGAGGATCTTGATAGACTGTATAGTTTATTACAAGGAGATTAATGTTTCACGTGAAACATTGCGGGGTGAAGAATGAGAAAGCTGATGTTTATAGTTAATCCTGCAGCTGGGAAGGGTTCTGCGAAAACATTACTGGAGCCCATTCATAAACGATTTGAAAATACTGAGATCGAGTATAAAATGATCATATCTCAGTCAAAAGGACAAATTACTACACTGACAATGCAGGCCATTCGTGATGGTTATAATGAGGTTGTTGCCATTGGTGGTGACGGCACTTTAACTGAGATGATTCAAGGAATTTGTCAGTCCGGTGCCCAAAATATTAAAGCGGGAATATTACCATGTGGTACAGGTAATGACTTCTCAAAAGTGCTTTATAATTCACAAGATCCTTTAATAATTTTAGAGTCAATAATTCTGGGGAATACTAAGAATGCAGATCTTTTCGACTGCAATGGTATTAAATGCGTAAATGTCTGCGCAATGGGCATAGACGGTCAAATTGTTATTGATACAGAAAAAATAAAGAAAGTATTTCCAGGACCTGTTTCATATCTTCTAAGCACATTAAAATCACTGATGACCTACAAAGCCAGAAAAGTAGAGATTCAAATAGATCAAACGAAGATACAAAGGAGAACCTTAATTGTTGCGATAGGAAATGGCAGATATTTTGGCGGCGGAATGAAAATCACTCCAAAAGCTGAAATTGATGATGGATTAATGGATATTTGTATTGTCAATCATGTTCCCAAACTCAAGCTTATGGCCATGTTTCCGTCAATTTTTAAAGGTGAGCATCTCAAAATTAAGGAAGTAGAATATTACAATTGTTCGGAGGTCTCAGTAAAAAGTTTGGAGAAAAGTTTGCTCCTCAATGTGGATGGAAATATCGTCGGAACAACGCCGGTTAAAGTGACATTGGCAAATGAAAAAATTCGTATGTTTTGTGATTAGAAGATCTAAATAGCTTGGAGGAATCATATGGAGTGCGATATTCTTGCATTTGGGGTTCATCCAGATGACATTGAAATTGGGATTGGCGGGATGCTGATCTCTGAAGCACAACGGGGTGCGCACATTGTCATGGTGGATTTAACTCTGGGTGAAATGGCCAGTAATGGCACACCAGAGGGCAGAAGAAATGAAAGTATGAAAGCAGCTCATGTTATAGGAGTAAATGAGCGATTGAATCTTGAAATGAGTGACCGTGGCATAAAAACTGACCATGAAAGTGTGTCTCAAATTGTATCACTCATTAGACGACTAAGACCTAAGCGGCTCTTTTATCCTTACATACATGATCGTCATCCAGATCATGGAAATGGTGCTTCGCTAATCCGGGAAGCTTGCTGGTCTGCAGGTCTTGTAAAATTCGATTGTGAAGGGCTAAAAGCCTACCGTCCTGAAGAGGTTTTCATGTATTATATCAATGATGTCACCGATGTCTCTGTAACTTATGACATTTCAAATGTCTACGATATAAAGCTGGATGCTCTTCGGTGCCATGCATCGCAGTTTGGAAGTGATGGCAGCGAGAATAGAACTTATTTAAATAGTGGGTTCCTTGAGGTAATTCAAGCCAGAGATCGATATTTTGGTTATTTGTCTGGAACTTTGTACGCCGAATGCCTAACAGGCGTAAACTTACCTAGGATTCATGGATTCGACGTTGACAAATCGTGTGGAATTCTTTAACATAGTAAAGTAGCTGTCGGCTCAGCCATTATTCCGATACTTTCTTATTATGCACTCGTAGCTCAGTAGGATAGAGCAACCGCCTCCTAAGCGGTAGGTCGAAGGTTCGACTCCTTTCGAGTGCGCCAAAGCTGTGCCGTACCATGTTGAGTTTCAAACTTGGTACGGCACAAACCTGACACTGGAGGTAAGTATGCTGCATGATGAAATGTACATGCATGAAGCGCTTTACGAGGCGCGACTAGCAGCAGCAAAAGGTGAGGTTCCCATTGGCGCGGTGATCGTGAGACGTGGTGTAATCATTTCGAGAGGGCACAATTTAAAGGAATTGGGAAAAAATGCTCAATTACATGCCGAAATGATAGCTTTGAAAAATGCCTCAGAATATCTTAATTCTTGGAGGTTGACAGGCAGCACGTTGTATGTTACAATAGAACCCTGTCTGATGTGTGCAGGCGCAATTTATCAAGCTAGAATTTTAAGAGTGGTTTACGGCGCTCAGGACTGGAAGGCAGGGGCATTTGGCTCGCTGTATGACTTGTCTGAGGATCCGAGAATCAATCACAAGGTTCAACTGCAAAAGGGCGTTTTGGAACAAGAATGTGCTCAGATAATGAGTGGATTTTTCGAAAAACTGCGCACAAAATACAGATAAAATGGAGAGGTGTCCGAGTTGGCTAAGGGGCACGCCTGGAAAGCGTGTAAGGCTTAACCGCCCCGCGGGTTCGAGTCCCGCCCTCTCCGCCATTTTATTTAAGTCGTTAACCGCGCATGGATTGGGAGCCTGGCGGAACCCTATAACCTGCAATCCGCTGCAAGCAGGGTCCGAACCCGGATGAGAAATTAAGACTATGCTTTTCCCGCAGTCCGCTAGTACTGTCGGGTCTTGCGCAATAGCACCCTGTGAACCCCGTCAGGTTCGGAAGAAAGCAGCGGTAAGCAGATCGTTCTATGTGCCGCAAGGGTGCCTGATAGTATTTGCGGCTGCGGGAATTCATATGATTTTGATTTCACAGCCGGGTGCGCGTTTAATAGGTAAAAGTGAGAATGGGAGCGGAAGCTCTCTTTTTTTTTTACTTCACAAAGTCTTCTGTTATAATAGAGAAAGCATTATCAGATTTTTAATCGTTTTAGAAAGGGCGAATTGCCATGAGCTATACTGCGCTATACAGGAAGTGGAGACCAAAAGTCTTTGAAGATCTGATTGGACAGAAGGCCATAGTAGATACTCTACGCAGTCAGATTGAACGCGGCAAATTCGGCCATGCATATATTTTTTCAGGGACTCGGGGCACAGGGAAGACCTCTACTGCCAAAATATTGGCACGGGCTATCAATTGCCCGGAAAGAACAGATTATAATCCTTGCAACAAATGCGAGATTTGCTTGTCAATTTTAGATGAGACATTGATGGATGTTATTGAGATGGATGCTGCATCAAATAATGGTGTGGATGATATTCGAGAGTTAAGGGAAAATGTCAAGTATCCGCCATCGAGGAGCAAGTATAAAGTCTATATAATTGATGAAGTTCATATGCTGTCAACTAGTGCTTTCAACGCTTTGCTGAAAACACTCGAAGAGCCTCCGGAATATGCCGTTTTTATACTTGCGACGACGGAACCGCATAAGATTCCGGCAACGATTCAATCCAGATGCCAGCAATTTGAATTCAAAAGAGTGGGCAAAGAAGATTTGATGGAGAGAATGCAGTTGATCTGTGAGTCTCAGGGTATGGCGTATGAAACGCAAGCTTTAGACAAAATAATCAATAGGGCGGATGGTGCAGTCAGAGATGCCCTCAGTCTCCTCGACCGTTGCCTCACGTCAACGGCTGATTTGCTCCGGGCAGAGGATGTGGATCGAATCCTCGGCTTGATTGGTGTTGATTTCATGATGGATTTGATCGATCAAATTGGAAGACGTGAAAGAAACTTGGTACTGGACAGCCTTAACCAGCTTTCGGTAAGCGGGGCGAATTTACAATCATTTTGCAGAGACATGACACTGGCTTTTCGCGATGTCATGGTGACGGCAGCAGCGCCGGATCATCCGGAAATGTTAAAATTTTCTGGGTTAATGCCTGACCGCGTCAAAGCACAGGCGAAGATGTTCGGATTGAACGGCGCTGTAAAGTTGCTTGAAGCGTTGTCATTGATCGAAAATCAGATTAAATATGCGCAAAACCCGCTGATTTTTTTGGAAACGGGTTTATTGAAGGCAATGACCCCTGCATCAATCGCAGCTGCTGATGCCATAGAACGACTTGAAAAACTTGAGGCAGAACTGGTTGCTCTAAAGCGGCTGGTGGCGTCTGGAGAAGGTTTATCAATAACTGGATCAAACAGCACTATTGCTGACGAACATCCAGCCTATCTGGCTGCAAAGCCGGAGATCCATAATCATGATTCAAGACATGTGCCGATTCAGAGGGACTCTAAGTCTGTATTTGATTCGGTGATACAGGCAGAAAACGCAGAACAGAAAAAAATGGATGAAATTTCAACTCCGAGTACAGCACTTGATCCTGAGAAAGTCCTTAGATTGTGGCCAGAGATTCTGTTATACTTACAAAAGAATAATGGTCGTGTTTACGCGTTTCTTGTGGACGGAACACCATTAAAAATGGATAAGGGCCGCCTAGTCGTCGGTTTTAAAGCTGTACATGATCTGCATATCAAGAAGTTGAGTGAGGAGCCGAATCGGATAGTCATCGAGGAGGCGTTCAGGAGTGTCGTCGGTCATCCGGTTGGGTTTTTAATCGAAGTTATTCCAGACAAAGGATCGATTTCTGGGCCATCAACTGAAGACAGAATTAAATCCCTTCTTGGAGATATGGCAGATTTACTTGAGATTCAGGATAAGTAATGGACATTTGTTTTATTGGTTTAACTAAAAATAAAATGAATAACATTTCAAAGGAGGAACTAAAATGGCTAAAGGAAAAGGTCCAATGATGCCGGGTGGCATGAATATGAATCAAATGATGAAACAAGTGCAAAAAATGCAGGCAGACATGCAGAGACTACAGGAAGAAGCTGAGAAAGCAAATTATGAAGCAAGTGCCGGTGGTGGTGCAGTAGTCGTCAAAGTAAGCGGAAAGAAAGAGATTCTTTCGATAACACTTGATCCTTCCGTGGTCGATCCGGAGGATGTTGAAATGCTTCAAGACCTGATATTGGTCTGTGTAAACGAGGCGTTGAGAACGGCTGAAGAAGCGGTTTCAAAAGAAATGGGAAAAGTAACGGGTGGTATGAATATCCCCGGCCTTTTTTAGGCAAATGACATGGTCTATTTGCCGCAGCCACTGAACGTGCTGATTGACGAACTGGCAAAACTTCCTGGTGTCGGAAGAAAAACTGCCCAACGCCTGGCGTTTTATCTGGTCAATGAAAAAGAAAATCGAGCCGCTTCCTTAGCGGAAGCGATCTTGTATGCGAAACAGAGGATCATTTTTTGCTCAGTCTGCTTTAATATGACGGATGTTGATCCATGCCCGATTTGTACTTCTGCTAAGAGAGATCAAAAGACACTTTGTGTTGTTGAATCACCCAAGGATGTTATTGCCATTGAAAAGACGAGAGAATACCATGGCTTATATCACGTCCTTCACGGTGCGATTTCACCAATGGACGGCATTGGACCAGAAGACATCAAGCTCAAGGAATTAATTCTAAGGCTGCAAGAACATGATGTAGACGAGATTATTATCGCCACAAATCCTACTATTGAAGGTGAAGCGACTGCAATGTATATTTCCAAACTCCTAAAGGGTACGGGGATCATTATAACGCGCTTGGCCCACGGCATACCAGTTGGCGGAGATCTTGAATTTGCAGACGAAGTGACATTGATGAAGGCTATTGAAGGCAGAAGAAGATTGGACTAAAATATCAAATATTAAATTTGAACTGCACATTAAGTGCAGTTTTTTTATTCCAAAATTTGAGGTGAAGGCACTTTTCGGATATTTCCCGGGAAATAAAGTTGACAATATGCCGATTGTGGCATATGCTAATAAAAGGATATGCAAATGTGGATATATGACTTACTTTAGGAGGCTGTCATGGATCAAATGATCAATCGCTATAAAGCGCTCTCAGATGAAACAAGGCTTAGAATATGTATGGTTTTATTACAGCGAGAGTTGTGCGTCTGTCAACTACAAGGTATCTTGGAAGAAGCACAGCCCAAGATTTCAAAGCACTTGAGAAAACTTAAGGATTTAGGCGTTGTCAGAGATGACAGAAAAGATCAGTTTATCTATTACTCTTTGAACTGGGGAGATCGTGTCATGATAGAGTCTCTGAAACTTCTGTCTCATGAGGCTGCTGATGACAATATTCTCATTCGGGATCAAGAAAGACTTGGAATGGCGGAAAAATTTCTAAATCAATGCTCAGTCCTTATTAAATTATAAGATAGAAGGTGGATGAAATGTCGACGCTAGGTGTGTGGTTTAACGATCAGATTTTAAAAATGGTCTGGTTGAACAACCTGGTTCAAAGCTTTGTTGAAAATGTACTGGGTCTTGAAACTGCGGATAGAATTGGTGGAAGTGTGCAATTTTTTCTTTACGACACCATCAAGATCTTCATTTTGTTGTCCTTTTTAATATTCACCATATCCTATATTCAAAGTTATTTCCCACCAGAACGTACAAAACGTCTGCTAGGAGGGATCAAAGGTATACGCGGCAATATTCTCGGGGCACTGCTGGGCACATTGACGCCATTTTGCAGTTGTTCCAGCATACCGATTTTTATGGGATTTACTGCAGCCAGACTCCCCATAGGCGTTACCTTCTCCTTTCTAATCTCCTCACCACTGGTAGATTTAGCTTCTGTCCTGATTCTGGTTAGTTTTTTTGGTGTCAAAGTCGCCATGGCTTATGTCATAGTTGGTCTAATCATTGCAATTGTCGGAGGTACTCTGATCGACAAGCTGGGAATGGAGCAATACATTGAGGCTTATGTACGGGAACTTCCGGACGTCAATTCTGAAGTCATGGAAATGACGAATTCCGACAGATGGCGGTATGCGAAGCAGCAAGTGTCAGAAATCATTCACAGGGTATGGAAGTATGTTTTGATAGGTGTTGGCATAGGTGCTTTGATTCACAACTGGATTCCTGTCACTGTGGTCGAGCAAGTGATTGGGGAGAAAAACCCATTTGCAGTCATTCTTGCTGCAGGTATTGGAATCCCGATGTATGCGGATATTTTTGGGACGCTTCCAATTGCTGAGGCGTTATTTTTAAAGGGGGTTGGAATAGGTACTGTTCTTGCCTTCATGATGGCTGTGACGGCGTTGTCACTTCCATCAATGATCATGCTGAGCCAAGTGGTCCAAAGAAAGCTTCTTGTAGTGTTTGTGTCGATCGTCACCATCGGCATAATAATCATGGGATATACATTTAATGCCATCGACGCGTTATTAATTTAAAACCAGGAGGGAAAATTATGATTGTAAAAGTTCTGGGTTCAGGGTGTGCCAGCTGTTACAAACTTGAAGAGAATGTCAGGAAGGCCTTGGCTGAGAAAGGCCTTGAGGCTGAGGTTATCAAGGTGACTGAGTTCAAAGATATTTTGAAGTATGGTGTCATGAAAACGCCTGGTCTTGTGATTGATGAAAAACTCAGGGTAAGTGGACGAGTAGCGGATGTCAAAGAAATCCTTCAATGGATCGAGTAAATCGAGTTAATTGCGGGTTTTTGGGGTATGTATACTTCTGAACATAATGATATAAGGAGGTAGCATCATGAGAGAATTGATACAAGCAAATCTTAGGACAGAGGTCGGAAAAAATAAAATCAAATATATCCGAACCCAAGGCTATGTACCCGCAGTCATTTATGGTCATAACAAAGAGACCAGATCTATTAAACTGGATCGAAAGCAAATGGATCGTTTCCTGATGTACCATACGAAGGGATCGACTCTTGATGTTGAAATCAATGGGAAAGCAGCTATGGTAGTCCTCAAGGATTTTCAGCGAAGAGGTTTAAAGGATCAGTTGATCCATGTCGATTTCCAAGAACTTTCAGCGAACGAAACTGTTAAGATTCCAGTCCCTATTCTGGTAAAGAACCGAGAATACATCGAGAGAATTGGCGCAGTTTTGGAAGATCATCTGACTGAAATTGAGATAGAGGCATTGCCGTCTGATTTGATTGAGCATGTTTATGTAGATGTTGATGGTATGGCTTTTGGTGATGTCGTTCGGGTTTCGGATCTCGTCTTTGAAAATATGGAAAAAGTCACATTGCTGACGGATCTAGACCTGACTGTACTCGCTGTCAGCGCACCTAGTAAGGAAGAGGAAAAGAAAGAAGGCGCAGAGGAAGAGCGGGCTGAGCCTGAGTTGATTGGTTCAAAGGAATAGTTGAAGACTACTAACTTAAAGAGTGACGAGGAAAATGGTGAATGATACCATTTTCCTCGTTTTTTTTGTGTGAAAATCCTGCTGAGGAGGAAAGTGCAACAAAATGTAAAAATATTACTATTGACAATATATGGTTATTTAGGTATAGTAATGTTAAAAATTGGAAAGTGGCGATTGGATGATCACGTTGTTTTGGTATGAATCTCATTCAACAGTAGGTTTTGTAAAAGCTATGATGTCCGAGGTACAAGATCACATAGGCTCAGGGCTGGAGTTAGCTATACGAACTGAGTTGGATTCGGTTACAACACTTCTGGAGTGTGCACCTGTACGAACAGTGCTGTTTGAGGTGACCCAAGAACGATTGGCAAGTCTATGGCCATCTATTCAAACGCTTCGTCTGAAGTGGTCTGAGGTGAAGTGGATTGCACTTCTGCCGAATTCTGAATTTGATGGACAGCTGATATTGTCAGGCTTTGATGAGTTTATTGAGTTAAGCGCCCTCGAAGCAGGAAGATTTGTTGAAAGGCTATATCGCACAAGAAGTGTCTATGAGCGATCTGATGCTCTAGGCCTAGAGGGTATTGTTGATTTTGAGCGTATTGACGAGATTAGTCGAATAATAGTTGAGGCACCAGATCTTAAGCGTTATGAGGCAGAATCCCTGATGCGCGGCATACACATCACCGAAAAGAAAAAACTGCTTAAACGATTTGAGGGCATCTTTAAGGCCGCTGAAAAACGACCTGATTTTTTAAACCAGAGGTTAAAGCTGTGTGTTTTTGGAAATAGCGAATACGGGAGTGAACTTGGTTGGATTTTTTCGAAAAGATTTAAGAAAAGAACTTTAATCATTGATGCGGACAGACTGTCTCCATCCTTGGACTTACTTCTGGAAGTGCGAAAAGCCCTTTCGGATTCACTTGAGGGTTATGATACCTACCAATCGACGGGACTCAATGTACTGCTGGATGCAATCAGAAAAAATTGCCTGACGTCAGAGAAGATTCTTGGGACATGTGCCAGGATCAAGGGCAACCAGGACTTGTATGCATTAACCGGCAGTTACAACCTCAATGATTATGAGTACTATGACAAAGACGATTTTATGAAGCTTTTGGAGCGGATTGACTCATGTTTTGAAGTGGTGATTTTGCTGGTCAATGCCTTTATCTATGATGCCTTTACTGCTGTCAGCCTATTGATGTCCGATAAAAATCTGGTTCCAGTCTCAGGTGGTGTTCTTGCTTTAAGATCAGCAGCTTCTTCTGCAGCGTATGTTACTGAACGACAAAGAATTGATCGTTTGAAGCATCAGTTTGTTGCGTTTGATTCAAACGAGAATCACAGTTTATCAACTGAAGATTATGATGCTTTGACAGGGTCGCGTTTTCTGGGCAAAATACCTTCCAGTTTTAAGCGGGATAAAGCGCGCATGGAAGGCAGGATGTACGGTCCGATGATGGACCGTTCTGTAGCAGAAGCACATGAAAAGGTTATTCTCAAACTATTTCATGAAATGAGGGGATAAAAGTAATGGGGGTTTTAAAAAGCTTTCACGAACCATTAATTGAGCCGCTAGCTTCTGAATCCGGACGCAGATTTGACCGTGAGATTATTAGTGTCATTGAGGAGTTGGTCGAGCATCATTCGGATCTACTGGCTGATGTGGAAGGAAAGCGTGTTGAAAGACGTGTCCTCGAAACGGAAGTGGTCAGGATTGTAGATCGTCTTGGAAACCTGGCCCGACGAGATAAAATGATCAAACAGATTATGGATCATATGTTTGGTTATGGCATTCTCCAAAGTACTTTGGAGGATGAGTCCGTTTCAGATTTGATCGTGACGAGATACGATCACCTTTATGTGAAGCGGTCGGGCGAAGCATTCAGATTGCCCTTGAAATTTGAATCCGCCCGCGAATTTGAAAACTATTGCAAGCTGATAATCATTCGGAATGGTGGCCTTTTAAACGAAACGGACAGCCATGCCAGGGTTTCAGATGACGGATTGAGGTTGAGAATTAATGCGACCATTGCGCCAAGAAGTCAGGGCGGGCCGTCTCTAAGCATTCGCAAGCACAGATTCTCCAGTTACGACTTGCAGACGCTGATGACTATGGGGATGCTCGATCCCGCTTCATATGAAATAATGACTCGGCTGGCACAGTCGGATCTTAGGTTCGTCATAGTTGGAAAGGGCGGGTCGGGGAAGACAACTTTGTTGAGAGCGCTTTTAAACAACATAGGTGAAACTCAGCGTCTGTTGATCTGTGAATCTGAAACGGAACTTTTTCCTGAAAGTCCCACATTTGTCGTACAGAGAATTGTCAGGCATCGCCAGCCAGACTTTAGGGTGACGCTGGAGCACCTTGTACGTGATGGTTTGACCATGAGTTTGGACGGTTATGTTGTGGGTGAGTTGACGGGTCCTGAGGCATGGGAATTCATCAAAGCGGGATATACCGACCATAGAATTATGGGGACCCTTCACTGTGGCGGGATAGAAGAAACCCCTATCAGAATCATGATGCTCTCTGATTTGTCACAAAGAGGGATCTCTGAAAAAACTGCCATGAATGTTATTACCTCCAGTCTGGACCGAGTCATCTATATGAGAAATTTCAAGGTGGAGCGCATAGCAGAGGTTTTACGGCCGGATTATGGTACAGATGCGGTTCCAAATTTTAAAATCCTCTATGAAAGAAGGTCGTAAATACTGTCTGTCTACTATTTACCGGTTCTTATGCTGGCTCTAAGCTGTGGAATGATGATAACTGGAATGGGTGGCGTTTCCAATTTTAATTGGCTCCAAAAAATCGACAGACGTTATGGAATGCCCATTAGGATTGTTTTTGACGCACCTTGGGCTAACGCACACAGTCTGGCAGCGACGACATTTTTGTCCGGAGGTATTGGTTACGTAAGTCTTCGAGGGATAACTGACAGTCACTTAATAGGGAGTGTGGGGTTTTTGGCAGGAGTGGCGCTCCCCATACTTTCTGTTGAACTTGTCATACAGAAAATTGTTGCAGACCAGGAAGCCTCCTTATCCTTGATGTTCGGTATGTTGAAGCGCTGGGCGTCCATTCATCCTGATTTGATCCAGTGCTTGTCGAGGGTCTCTGAGGAGCCGCTGACCCCTGCTTTGAAGTTAGCATTGAAACGTCTGCTTCAATCTATTCAACATGGGATGGCGCTCGAAAAAGCCTTTGATGATTTTTCACTGGCTCTGGACATCCCAATTTTCAGGGATTTTATGATCCACCTTAAGTTCTCTGCGCGAAACCGCGGCGATCTGGTAAAACTTTTTGACAGCTTCGAGAAGGAGTCATACAGACTTTTCATAGAACGAAACAAAAATCGACTGGAGAACAGAAAGTTTAAAATGACAATATTTCTACTCGATGTTACAGGTATTGCCTTATTTCTGATGATGATCTCAGAACAGCCCCACGTCAGAAAGTTTTATTTGGAAAGCTCAGCAGGGCTTAATATTACAGCGGGTTTATTCGGCATGATTTTACTAACCGCATGCTTCGCCATTTTTTCGGGATCTAAAAGGGGGACAAAGAGATGAACAAAGTGTTCCTCGTGACGACGACTATTGCCTTGACTTGCTGGGATCTAATAACGGCTTATATGCTGGCTGAATGGGCCTTAAAAAAACAGTGGTACAAGAAGGTGGCGATGATTGGATCTGTTTCAGAGAAACATGGCAATGCCAGAAGCCCGGAAAATCCTTTCAGACGTTGGGTGATTAAAACTATGAGCCTATACCAACAAGCGGGTTATTCCGTGGAAGAGGCAAAAAAACTGGTTTATGGTTATGGAATAATAAACGTAGTACTGCCAGCCTTTGCAGCAGTCATTAATCCGGTTAGAGCTTTGCCTGTATGGATCCTGGTCGAGCTGATCCGAAGGGGTCGGCTTAGGCAGTTCAAGAGAGAGTTTGAAGCCAGGTTCAATATGAACCTGTATAAAATTTACCGTTTTCTGTGCACTCAGCTGCTTGCGGGCCATTCAGCCGTAGAAATTCTGAGACATGTACATCTGGCTGCGCCGGATAAGGAGATGAGGAATGCGCTGAATGCTTTCACCGGCGTATATTTCAGGACCTTGGATTTTGAACGCGCGTCAAAGGAATTGACCCAGCGTTATCCGGTAAAGGCTTCAGAGACACTGCTTACCATTCTCAGACAGGGTATTGAGTCCGGAGAGTCGGTGGAGCTCATTCAAAGACAGGAGGAGGTGATGATCCAAAGATACTTGGAATCAGTGGCATTAGAACAGGAACGGATTCAGTTCAATCTGATCCTGTTGATTGCTGCATCAGGAAGTGTTGCTTTTGCAGTGATTGCGATCCCACTGGTGCTTCAGATGATGGAAGCGCTGGAGTCACTATTTATTTAATCAGGTAAAGAAGCTCAGCAAGAAAAAGTGAGACAACTATTTAAAGGAGGCATTCATTTGAACGTTGAAATCATGAAAGCATTTTTAAGTCTAAAAGCGGTCATTGGCGGAAATCTCAACAATGACAGGGGACAGTTCGCGGTGGATATGGTAATCGGGATCGTTGTTTCTATTGTGCTGGCGGCTGTTATTGTTATGCCAAGCATGGAAACATTGGTTGAAGACATGGTAGCATCACTGTCCACTTGGTGGAGCACAATTGAGGCAACAGTATTTGTGACGTCCACAACTCCGTAATCTTATATGCGAGAGGGCGGACTAATTTTAGTTGGATTTTGCCTGGTATTTGTCCTTGGGACAGGCATGGCGCTGTTTGAGATGCTGATGCCAGTGGTGACAAAAGCCCGGTTGGACACGATCTGCGCGTCTTTCAGCGAACAGATGGCGCTCAGTCAATCCTTTAACGCTTCAGAGGAGGCGGAATTGGTCCAGTTGTTGAGTGATGCGGGCTTAATCACTGCAGAAGTCGAGGCAGAGCCTATGACAACTATGAAACGCGGGGATCGGGCACGTTTTGTGGTCACCGGTGAAATAAAAGGAAGGTTGCTGAATACCTGGATTGCTTTTAATGACCATCGCTATGCTTACCGATTCGAAAGATTTGTCATATGCAGAAAAATTTTAAACTGAACCGCGAGGGCTTCATAGGGCTGGAGGTTTTGTCGCTATCCATGCTGATGGTTCTCATCCTGATCCTTGTTTTTGTGGCTGCTTTTGAATTTTACTTGTTTTACATACGCTTCAGCCAATCTGAGAGTGCGCTGAAAAGCGCCTCTGAGAGGATTCAAACAGAGCTCGACAATAATTATGCGTCCGGAGCTGTAGCTGCTTTTGGCGAAGAATTGGAGAGTGTTATGGCAGAAGAAATTGCTGCCCAGTTTGACAGCGCGGTTGAAATTCAGGCTATTTCATGGCATCCCTCCGGTTTGTGTCCTTCTGGAACAATGCGCGACGACCCCATCCTCCATTTGGTTGTCGCGTTTCCTCATCAACCCTCGTTTTTGATGGAACAGTTGGCGAAAGAAATGGGGTTCTCAGCAACGGCTATCAAAATTCATCTGGACCGCGAAATAGAAATAGATCGGTGAAGGAGGGCGAGGAATTGAAAAAAAGGCTGATCATATGGACGTTTGGGCTCATGATTGTAACTATGGCGCTTCAAATCAGTTTGATGAGAGTGGCCACAGCCTCTGAACAGTTTCATGAGGTTTTAATTGCCAAAGTGGAAGTGCATCCCAACGAAACTCTAACTGCAGACACATTTTCAATAGTCAAAGTATCGGAATCATCCTTTGAGCCGTGGATGATCAAGCCTTCTGAATTGGTGTTGCCGGCCTGGTCTTCTCGTTTGATCAGAAAAGGGGAACTTTTGACGCGGGAAGGAATCAGCCAGGAACCGATTCAGGATTATGCGGAGGTCGCTCTCAAAATGGAGCCTCAGGATGCGGTGGCATACCACCTTTTCGTTGGCGAAGAAATCGACCTGGTAGGCATTAGAGGAGAAGAAAGCATGATTCATTTCAACACTATGAGGATCAGCGGCATTCTTGGCCAGGATCTGAAACCCTCAGACATGACAATGACCCAGCCTGTCTTTCTGATTCTGCGAGGCGAAAAGAAGGAGATTCTGGAACTATGTCGAATTAAATCCACACATACATTTCAGATTATTAAAAAGAAGCCGACGGGACAGAAAGAGGGTTGACGAAGTTGGAAGGTATGCTTACAAAAGGTGATACAGACTTGAGAATAGACAAGGCGCCATATTTTATGGAGATTCTTGACAGCATACCTGATTTGGTTGTACGGCTGGACCTTGACTACACTATTGAATGGGCTAACAAAGCAGTGCTCAGAATGGATACAGAAGCCATCGGCAAAAAATGTTTTGAGGTCTTTCAGTCTTCTGAATTAGGGTGTCTGAATTGCCCATGTGTTAGGGCAATCAGAGACGGAGCAGCAGCGGAGGGCGCGGTCCCAAAAGAAAATCCGGATTCCGTAGGTGGGATTTGGACCAAGTATGCTGAGCCTGTCCGAAATTCAGATGGGATTATCACCGGAGCCGTCGTCATTGCGAAAGATTCGAAGGGTACATTGGAACCGCTCGAAAAGTATATGCCAGAGGCCGACCTTGACATAATGAAGGTGAGAAACAGAGAAGATAAGAATAGATCACTGTTTTATGACATGGTCGAATCGCTTAAAGACATTTTTGAGACGATCAATAACGATATTGACAGACTTAGAGTCATTGAGCTTTACAGGGATGAGCGGGATACTATTGAACGGCTGATGAATCAATCCGACAAGGCTTTTAGAAAAATAAGCAATCTGCATGAGATTTATGCTATTGAGGAAGGTCAGCTGGTCTTTAATATTGAGGCGTTTTCACTCGCAAATTTTGTGGATGACCTCTATCATCGGTTCAGATTTTTGTCGAAAAAGAGAAATGTGGATTTTACGATACAAGTGGATGAGAATTTACCTGTTGAGCTGATTGGCGATCCCGTACGCCTGGGAAATATTGTGAGGAATCTTCTGGAAAATGCGTTTGAGCATACTGAGCATGGGAATGTGCTGGTCCAGTTCGCCAAGGTCAGCATTATTGACGATAAGCTGAAAATGAGAATTAGCGTGAAGGATACAGGCATTGGGTTCTCTGAAGAGAAGCTGGACTGGCTGAAAAAAATGACAGAAAATCCACAACCGGAAGATATTCTTGCCTCTTTGGGTGACTCGACGGGCTTGGGTTATGTCACAGCACTGACGCTGCTTTCCAAAATGGGGGGACGGCTCGAAATTGAAAGCGCTTATGGAAGAGGCTCTGAGGTTAACGTCTACATCTATGTTCAATTCAATGGTGCTGGAAATGAAGAGCATATTGAACTAGTCCAGGATCGGTCTGCTGTGGATGAGCCTCATAAACCTCAACAAAGAAACCGGATTCTAATCGCAGAAGATGACGTCATGGGCAGGGTATCGCTGAAGCTGCTGCTTCAGGAAGATTATGAACTGGATTTTGCAAGAACGGGAAAAGAAACAGTGGAACGCTACATACGACACAAGCCGGATCTGGTGCTCATGGACATCATGATGCCTCATATGAATGGCTTTGAAGCCTTTGATGAAATTGAAAAAGCGGATCGATTCAGATGTCCCATTGTAGCCATATCTGCAAAGGTTATTGACTCTGAGCGGGATTATCTGACAAGCTATGGATTTGACGAGCATTTGTCAAAACCCGTAGAAGAGTCAGCACTTAGAAAAGCACTGGACAAGTTTTTTAAATGATCACGCCGTTCAAAAAGCAGTAACATGTTTCATCACTCGCGTTTGAAGATTACCGGAATACTGTCAGGACTCCTGTGTTATAATGTTTGAATAAGACATGATAACATGGGAGTTTTTATGATGATAAAAAGATTTAGAGTTCAGGCAACAGCAGCGTTTGGAATTGAATCAGTCGTAGCGGATGAAGTCAAAGCCCTTGGCTTTGATCAAGTTGCGGTGGAAAACGGAAGAGTAGAATATGATGCGGATCTATCAGGTATAGTGCGGTCCAACTTGTGGCTGCGCAGCGCTGATCGTGTTTACATCAAACTCGCTGAATTTAAGGCCGATACCTTTGAAGCGCTTTTTCAGGGCGTCCGCCGTATCGATTGGGCGGCATACATTCCGCAAGAAGGGACTTTTCCGGTTAATGCAAAATCCGTCAAGTCGACCCTATTCAGCCTATCGGACATACAATCCATTTCAAAAAAAGCAATTGTTGAGAAACTTAAGGAAACCTACGCTACAGAATGGTTCAAGGAAATTGGCCCGAGATACAGTATCCTGATCTCCATTCTAAAGGATCAGGTACTGGTGTTGCTGGATACATCTGGTGATGGTCTGCACAAACGAGGCTACCGCGAGAAGGGAAATGAAGCGCCTCTCAAAGAAACCTTGGCAGCGGCGTTGGTTCAAATCAGCAGGTGGAAACCGTTTATTCCTTTGATCGATCCGCTTTGCGGCAGCGGAACTTTATTGATCGAAGCGGCTATGATCGGACGCAATCAGGCGCCAGGACTGAACCGGCAATTCGATTCAGAGCACTGGAACTGGATGCCGGCATCCGTTTGGGATTTTGAGCGGAATTCAGCCAGACACGCAATCGCAGAGGATGCGAGTTTCAAACTTGAAGGTTATGACCTCGATCCAAGGAGTATCCGTATTGCCCGGGAAAACGCTGAAAAGGCCGGGGTTGCGGACTTCATTCACTTTCAGGTCAGAGATGTTGCTGAACTGAGTTCCAGGGACAAATATGGGTACATTCTCACTAATCCGCCTTATGGAGAGCGGCTTTCTGACTTAAGAGAAGCTGAAAAGCTCTACGGGGTCATGGGAGACCGTTTTGGCAAGCTGGATACCTGGTCATGGTATGTCATTACAGCCCACGAAGGCTTTGAAGCATCGTTTGGGAAAAAAGCCACTAAAAACAGAAAACTTTACAACGGAAGAATCAAATGCTATTTCTATCAATACTTTGGACCAAGGCCACCGAGGAGACCAAAGGAAGAGATTCAAAACGATTAGAACTGAGGTGCGTTGGCATGCTGCTGGAAGAGATTGAAGGTCTATTGAAGGGACAATTACCTGCGGTGGTGTCCCTTTGCGGTGCAGGCGGAAAGACCAGCGCAATTTTTGACTTAGCCGCGGCTCTGAAGCAGCGGGATCAGCATTGCAGGATCGTGGTTCTGACAACAACCCGAATGATGGTTGAGAAACCACCCAGGATCGACCATTTTCTTTCTGTAGATAATCTGTCCCAGATAGGCGCATTAAGCCCGGGAATTACCATGGTGGCACGAGGCGTAGACGAGCAGGGGAAAATATATGGCTTTGAACCTGAAGACATTGACCATTGGACAGAGGGTCCTGTATTTGGACAGAACCTCAGCTTCGTACTCATTGAAGCGGATGGGGCCAATAAAAAACCGCTTAAATCACCAAGGGAAGGTGAACCCAGATTTCCCGGGAAAACTCAGGTTGCCTTGGGTGTACTGGGGGCTGATGCCTTTGATCTGCCTGCGGTTGAGGCAAGAATCCATCGGCTGGCACTCTTTTTGGAGGTCACCGGAATAAATGAAGGAGAATTGGTAAGTGTGGAGGCACTGGAGGGCTTGATCCACTCAGAAAACGGACTTTTTAAGTCCTGCCCCGCGGACGCGGTGAAAATCATATTGGTGAACAAGGCAGAGCCACGTCAGGAAGCCTTTATTCAGAAGCTGAAGTCTCATACGGTTCTGCCGGTCATAGTCGTGGAGCGGGGAAGATGGGCATGAAGCGGGTGGCAGAACATTGGGCACTCGCGAATGCATGTGAAGATGAACGCGGGTACGGTATTAAGGTGATCGTCATGGCATCCGGCTTGTCCAGACGATTTGGCAGCAACAAACTGACTACAGACTTTCAGGGCAGACCACTTGCAGGGTGGGTTTTTGAAGCGCTTAAATCAGCAGACTGCGCACCTGGCAACGTAACCGTGGTCTGGCATGATCCGGACATTGCGGTTTTGGCGGAATCCTATGGGTTCAATACATGCTTTAATCCCAGTCCAGAGGAGGGGCAGGCGGCTTCGATTCGTCTAGGGCTGGCCGCTTCAAAAGAGGCGGATGCTTATATGTTTCTGACGGCTGATCAACCGCTCTTGAGGGGTCAAACCATTTCGGGGATGCTGAAGTCGTTTCCCGCAGGGCAGGGAAAGATTATGTTGGCCGCTTACAGGGGCAATACGGGAAATCCGGTCATCTTCGACAGAAAGTACAAAGCTTCGCTGATGCAGCTCAAGGGAGACACCGGAGGCAAACAAATCATCCGGCAGTATCCCGAGGCGGTGGTAGGGTACGAAATAGCATATGCAGAGGAATTGATGGATATCGACCGTGCTGAAGACCTGGCACATTTATCAAAGATCCTTAATTCCGATTCAGATAGAAGATAAGGGTGAGCATCATGACAGAAAGCATCCATGAGAAGCTGGATCAGATAAAAAAAAGACGAAGACAGCGGAGAAGACTATCTCTGGCCATGCTGCTGCTGTCGTTTACCATTGTTTTTGGCGCAGGTTATGTCCTATCCCTGATTCGGGAAGCCAGTGGTCTGGGTCCAATTTCAATCGAAAAAATCAATACGATTAATACAACGGCTGAACCTACTTATAAAAAGCAAAGTTTTTTTTATCCGGTAGTCTCCGGTATTATTATGACTGGAAATGAACGGCTCACCTATCTGACGGTCAGAGGTGAGGTTGTTTGGGAAAAAGAGTTCTTTGGCAGTGATATTCTCGCCCACGAAAGAAATGACATGTTTTATATTTGCGACAAGGCTACAGGCGACTATTATGTCCTGGATAAAAAGGGGCAGATCCTATCCAAATTAGAAGGACTGGGAAAAGTCGAACGATTTTTGGTGGGATCAGATGGTTACACTGCGCTTTATTTGAAAAATGATAAGAAAATTGCCTTGATAAATCCGCAGGGCGTGATGTCTGCGACGATCCCTGTGCCTTATGAGGACATTCTGGATCTCAGGTATTCCGAAGCTATGAAGCTCATTGCCATGTCCGTGCTCGTAGTAGAGAATGATTACTTTCATACCAATGTTCTGATGTTCGGAACTGACGGGAAGATGAGAGGGGCAAGAAATTTCAACAACGCTGTGCTCTACAGGCTTTCTGACGCCGGAGAGGGATTTATTGGATATTCAGATGAGATGATTATTGCCTTTGATGATCAAAATGAGGAGCTTTGGAAGAAAATTATTGATCGAGAAGTAACACGACTTGCTTTTGACCCGTTTGGGAATACACTTCTGAATCTGACGATTCAAAATAAGGCTATTGATGACACCCGGGATAACAATGTGCTGTCCATGTATAATATTGCCGGGGAAAAGGTCTTCGAGCGAAAAATGGAGGTCGTGGTGGACCTGATGGCCATGGGCCCGGATCGAATTGCCTTCCTTGGGGACGGCAAACTCCATATCTTGAATTTTTCAGGAAAATTACTGGGAGCCAAGGTTGTGGACGACAGCCTTCTCGCTTTGGAATGGCTGGATGAGACCCACTTGGGAGTCGAGTATGAAAATCGCTATGAAATTTATTCCTGCAAATATTGACAAGGCATGAAAAGGCATAAAAGGGAGGCGCTTGGGTGGGCTTTAATTTACTTGATCTGATTGTGCTGATCGTGATTTTGGCTACAGCCATTAATGGCTTTAGAAAGGGATTTTTCAGGATGCTGCTCAATTTGACCGGCGTTCTGGCGGCGTTCCTTGTAGCGCTTTACTTTAGGAGCGGTGTAGCCGATTGGCTGTTGTTGAAAACAGAATTTTTCGCTTCCCTTGAACAACGCATTTTTGACAAATTGACGGAACATTTCGCTGCTCAGGCATCAGCTGCTTGGGTGCCATCTGACTCAATAGCGAAAGTGTTGACAATGCCTGAGCTGATGACAGCGGGTCAGTCTGCTTCAGACGTTGTGAATCGCACCTTGTTTGGAGAGCTTTCAAAGAATCTCGCGAATGCGGTGACCCAGGGGTTTGCTTTTATCCTCGTATTCCTGGCAGTTATGCTAATCCTGTTGGTCCTTGGGATCATAACCTCCGCTATATCCGAGCTGCCGCTGCTCAAGCAGGCGAACAAACTGGCTGGACTGGCTCTGGGTGGAGTACTTGGACTGCTCAATGTATGGATCTTAATGATGGTGATAACCTTTCTGATTCCTCTGACAGCGAGCGAATGGCTTATGAATTCCTTGAATGGATCGTCATTAGCCATAAATTTTTACAATCACAATTTACTGCTGTATCTGTTATATTATTTTGTTAGGACATAATTTTCTTTAAACTTATAAATTCAGGCAATGTACCTTTGATCGAGGAGGAGTGCAAGTTGAATCATAAAACTGAAGTGGACGCAAGGGGTCTGCTGTGCCCTAAACCTGTCATACAAACCAAGAAGGCAGTGGATCAGCTCGAATCTGGAGTAGTGACCACTATAGTCGACAATGATACCGCGCGTGAAAATGTCATCAAGTACGCCAAGAGTCAGAATTATCGTTATGAAGTGAAGCAAGCAGATGGTTTTTATTACATCGACATTTACAAAACGGAAGTCATGTATGATTCTGAGATCTTGCCTCAGACAAAGCCTAAACTCTCTGAGATTGTCATTCTGGTGGGGAAAAATACTTTTGGAGAGGGCGACGAAACCCTTGGGGAAGTTCTCATCAAGGGTTATTTTTACACACTTACTGAAATGGAGCCGTACCCAAAATCCATCCTATTTGTCAACAGCGGGGTACATCTTACAACAGAGGGATCACCGGTTCTCGAGTATTTGAGAGCACTGGAATCCAACGGTGTTGAGATCCTGTCGTGTGGTACCTGCCTTGACTATTACCAAGTTAAAGAGAAACTGGCAGCAGGCGGAATTGGAAATATGTACGCTATCGTTGAGACCATGCACAAAGCAAAAAATACAATTCGAATTTAGGAGTCTTTATGTTGGAAAAGAAGTTCTATGTCATTGCATTTGATTCAACCCATTATGCCATCAGCACTGAAAAAAAACTCGCAGCAGTTGGAGCACCTATCACCATGGTGCCGACGCCCCGTGAAATTTCGACAAGCTGCGGGCTTTCTATCAGGATCTTGGATGAGAATCTCGAGAGAGTGCTTGAAGCGCTGAGTGGTGTGTCAAAAGAAGGGATGAAGTTGTTTAGGATAGATCGGACTTCAACTGAGAATAAATCAGTCAAGTTAGAATGGAGGGATTGAGATGCCGCTCGAAATCCAGATTGGGGATATTATTGACACAAAGAAGCCGCATCCCTGTGGCAACAACCGTTTTGAGGTCTTAAGAATTGGGATGGACTTCAGGATACGCTGCATGAAATGCGACAAGCAAATCTGGATTTCCCGGACTAATCTCGAAAAAAGAATTCGAAAAATCGAAAGACAGGGAAGTCTGCTTAAGCCGGAGGATGTTAAAAAATAAAAAATACTAAAAGTTTTGATGAGAACTTAAAAAATTGTAAATTTCCAGTCCCATTCGGCGGAGTCATGATATAATAAGGCTAGTGTCGTGTAAACACTATAACTAGATAGCCAACAGCGATAAAATTACGAGATACCGCGTCGTCTTTCGAAATTCTATCGCTGTGTGTTGTTTAGTTTTAGAATTTACAAGTCACTGGCGATTTTTACTTATTGTACAAAACGGAGGTCGATGTTGTGGCAATTAAGTTCGCGGATAGAATGGAAGGTATTAAAGCTTCTGAAATCAGAGAACTATTAAAATTGACTGTAAGACCTGAGATCATATCATTTGCCGGCGGCTTGCCTGCACCCGAATTGTTCCCGGTTGAAGAGATGAAGGTGGTTTCTGTAAAGGTACTGGAAGAGGCAGGGCGTCAGGCGCTTCAGTACAGTCCAACAGAAGGTTTTGCGCCACTTAGGGAAAAGATTGCCAACCGCATGACGAAAGTCGGTGTCGCAGCCAAAGCAGACGAAATTCTGATTACAACCGGATCACAGCAAGGCTTGGATTTTGCGGGAAAAGTTTTCCTTAATCCTGGAGATTTTGTCGTTTGTGAAAGTCCGAGCTACCTCGGTGCTATCAATGCGTTTAAAGCTTATCAATGTAAATTCATTGAGATTGAAACAGATGATGATGGTATGCTGATCGAAGATCTTGAGAAAAAAATTGCCGCTCATAATAATGTTAAAATGATATATGTCATCCCAGATTTCCAAAATCCAACTGGCAGAACCTGGAGTCTCGAAAGAAGAAGAGGTCTTCTAGACGTTGCGAGGAAATTTGATTTGCCGGTCGTGGAAGATAATCCTTATGGAGAACTTCGATTTGAAGGTGAAATGCTGCCCTCCGTCAAATCCATGGATACGGATGGCCGGGTGATATTCCTCGGGACCTTCTCAAAGACTTTTTGCCCTGGACTTCGCGTGGGCTGGGTATGTGCTGAGGACAGTATCCTGAATAAATTTATAACAGTCAAGCAGGGCGCAGATCTGCAGAGTAACTCTATGACACAGCGCGAACTTGACATGTTTATGGAACTCTACAGCCTGGATGACCATGTTGAAAAGATCAAAGAGGTCTATCGCAAGCGCAGAACGCTGATGCTGGATACCATGAAGCAATATTTTCCTGAAGAGGTGTCCTATACCTATCCAAATGGTGGGCTATTTACCTGGGCAGTGATGCCGCCTAAACTTAACGCGAGAGACTTGATGCTTAAAGCAATTGAAAAGAATGTTGCTTTTGTTCCGGGAGGCTCCTTCTTCCCGAATGGCGGGCAGGAAAATACTATGCGCCTCAATTATTCAAACATGCCGGAAGACCTCATCGTTGAGGGGATCAAACGGCTGGGTGAAGTCCTGCATGACGCAGTAAGAACCATAAAATAAAGGAATAGCAGTAAGGAAGTTCTTTCAGTACATAAATGGATTTAACCAAGGTCAGCTCGACCCTAAGCAAGCAATTTTGCAGGCAAAGGGTTCTGGCCTTGGTTTTATATTTTTCTTGCATCGCTAATTCCAACGTGATATAATGCCTAGGTATGACGGGAGCCCAGTGGCTCCCAGTACTCTCTGTCCGGTCCCAAGAGACCGGGCCAAACAGACCATAGGGAGGTGCAAAATCAATGAGAAACTACGAAACAATCTTCATCCTTAAGCCGACTCTGGAAGAGGAAGTGAGAAAAGAACTGATCAACAAGTTCACTTCTAT
>Ga0302240_1000365_pt1 | contig 48396 bp, 41 predicted proteins | sample AAG_UR_His_MG_FD_193538 | JGI IMG/M metagenome (GOLD analysis project Ga0302240, IMG submission 193538) | Enriched activated sludge microbial communities from anaerobic digester in WTTP, New Holstein, Wisconsin, United States - AAG_UR_His | ecosystem: Engineered > Bioreactor > Anaerobic >... | reverse complement strand
TTTTTAGTAACATATGTGACTAAATACAGTATATCATTAAGCCCGTATCTTTGCAAGCAAATCCGCAGAAATACGGGCTTTAGCTGATTATTTTCTGTTTAGTCACATTTTTTGATGGAAGTTGACAATTATTGAAAAAGAAAGGAGAGTTCAAACAACCACTCTCCTTCCAACAAAATTATTTTTTTAAAACATTAATATTATTGCTCAGCTTTTCGCCATTGTCACGGATTGTCTTAGTCGGAAGTGGAGGTGTGGAAACTAATTTCGCTGGATTTTTATTTGGTTCACTGTTATTATCTTTAGACATCGTTTTCACAACTTATCATACCTTTCCATTAATTTATGTAGAATATCAAATGACATATCAAAATTGCCAACATAATCACTGAGCCAAGGGAAGTAATTATTGAGAATTGAATTAAGTGCACTCTTCTTTTATTACAAGTAATTAAGCTCTCTTCCATCTGCTCTAATAAAATAATTTTTTGATTAGATTGAGCATAACTTTTCGTTAACTTTACCCATTCATCGCTACCAATGATTGAATCCTTTAGTTCTTTAATATCACTCATAATTATTTTCTTTGGTCGCCACTGAGCTAATAACGCAAGAAGGAAACTCAATATTTGTAATAATAACACGAACAAAAAAGGCCTTACCAGATCAATTCGAAAAGAGAATTTGTTATTATCCACTATTAATGGCAAAAACATCAATATCGCAACCGACATTATTGAGAAAACAGCTTGCATTTGATTTGATTGGGTGATCAAACTCTTTTCCCTGTCAATTTCGTATTGATATTTCATTTCTGCTAATAACTTAATATGTCCAAATTGTTTGTCCATTTGCTTCTCTTCTTTTTTTGTAAATGTATGTTTATACTTTGTCACATCATTTTCAGTTTCTGATAACATGACTTCTCCTTTCATCATAAATTAATTGTCAATATCACCCACTTAGAGATGAATATGTGAACGGCAATAAATACTCTATTAACGACTCTCTGAAATTTTCATCTTGAAAGATCTTACCATAAAACTCCTGATTCTTGTCATATTCCGTCACAGCTTTGCTCATAAAAGAATTACGAAGTGCGATAAGAAAATCACTCATACTGTTATGCTGAGCTCTTACCTTTAATTCTTTATCAGATATCAATCCTGACTGTATTTGAGCAATCGCTAATTTTTCATTATCCGAGAATTTTGTACCATGGCGCTCATTTAACTTTCGAATGATTTCAGATAACGGATCTTTTTCTTCCGATTTTGTAGTGCCTGTCTTTATATCAATCTTCAGCTCTTCACATGCCTCAAGCATAATCCAAGATTGATCCCCAGCCTCAAGTCTTAGGTATTCAAGAATAACCTTCCCATTCAAATCAACATTCGTGCCTGCTCCGAGGTCGATTTTTTTGAGCATCAGTCTTAGGTAAATATGGAGCTTGTGAAGATCAACATCTCTGAATGGGGTGACCTGTGTAATCAGTAGATAGATACTGGCATACTTCTTAATGAGGTTACTAATCTCTATCTGTTCATCACGATTCTTCTTTTTGAAACGGTCAATGGCACGATCGACAGCAGCATTCATGATGGCTGTTGCCTTAGGCGAAGCATCGCCATAAAACGCATCAGCAAACTCAGAGACATCCTTTTCGTCTACAATTTGAGTGGCCATGATCTTCTGGGACAGTGTATACACATCATTTGGATTAATATCTTCACCAAGAACGGTCGCTTCATAAAACGGCTCAAACGCAATCTTAATGTCCTCTGGCTTATTCACGAAATCCAGGATAAAAGTATCCACTTTTCCGGGATGCGTGCGATTTAACCGGGAAAGTGTCTGAACCGCTTTGACACCCGTAAGTTTTTTATCAACATACATCGTGTGCAGCAACGGTTGATCATATCCCGTCTGATACTTATTGGCCACGATGAGGACTTTATACTCATCCTGGGCAAAAGTCGCAGGCAAAGAGCTTTCACTGATGCCGCCGTTCATGGTTGGCTCAGTATATTTATTTCCCTCGTCATTAACCTCCCCAGAAAACGCGACCATCGTCATCATGTCATCGTATCCCTTTTCCTTCAGATATTTATCAAAGGCAAGCTTGTATCTCACAGCATGAAGTCTTGACGGCGTGATCAGCATCGCTTTGGCTTTGCCTCCAATTTTCCTCGCGGTGGCAGACCGGAAATGTTCAATTATTACCTCTGACTTTTGTCCGATGGCCGATGGATGAAGTGACACATATCTGACAAGTCGCTTGGTGGCCCTGGCCTTATCGAAAAGCGGATCTTCCTCAATAGTCTTGGCAACCTTGTAGTACATCTCATAGGTCATAAAGTTCTGCAGCACATCAAGGATATAACCTTCTTCGATCGCCTGGCGCATTGAATAAAGGTCAAACGGATAGTATTTGCCACCTTCTCCGGCGCGCCCGAACATCCGAAGTGTCGTAGGCTTTGGTGTAGCCGTGAAGGCGAAAAAGCTGATATTTTTTACATCGGAGTGGTATTCCAGTTCGGCAAGGATCTTATCTTCTGTATCCACGAATTTTTCTTCCTCAGCCTGAGCCATCTGGGCGGCTTCGTCCAGAGATAGCGTTTCCTTTAGCGCGATAATGTTATCACCCGAAGTGCTGGAGTGAGCTTCATCAATAATAACAGCGTAGTTTTTCCCTCTAACTGCTTCTTCTTTAAGGATCTTAAGAACATTAGGAAATTTTTGAATCGTCGAGATCATGATCTTCGTGCCCTTCTGAATCGCTTCCGCAAATTCAGCTGAGCTTCCAAAATCCTCCGACACAAGTCCCGTTTTATGTTCAAACGCATATATTGCCTGATGAAGCTGCTGATTGAGAACCTTTCTGTCTGTGATGACAATGATCGCATCAAAAACCACTTTATCGAGATCATTATGGAGACTTGAAAGCCTGTGAGCCAGCCAGGTAATAGAATTGGTTTTGCCAGATCCTGCTGAGTGCTGTATAAGATATTTATTGCCCGGCCCATCCTCTTTCACCGTTTCAAGTAAACGCCTAACCACCTGTAGTTGATGGTATCTTGGCCAGATGAGCTTTTCTTTCGTGACAGATTTTCCGTTTTCGTCCTTTTCCTGCTTTCTTTCGATGTGAGCAAAATTCCTGAGGATGTCCATCAGAGAATCCTTGGTGAGAATCTCCTCCCAGAGATAATGTGTTCTGAGCTTTTCATAGACCACTGGATTACCCGCGCCGCCGGTCGTACCCTTATTAAAAGGCAGGAAAACGGTTCCGTCCCCATTTAGCCTCGTTGCCATCATGACTTCGTCGGTATCGATTGCAAGATTTACAATAACGCGGCTACCACCTCTAAAAAGTGTCTCTTTGCCGCTTCTGTCTTTCGCAAACTGTCTCTGAGCATCTTTGACGGTCTGTCCAGTAAAGGCATTCTTGAGTTCCATAGCGACAATTGGAAGGCCGTTCACAAAGATCACCAGGTCAATACGCTTGGCTGCTTCGTAGTTCAGTTCTTCCGCGACAGAAATGATATTAGCCTCATAGAGTGCCATCTGCTTAGGATTAAGGCTAGACGGCGGTTTAAAGTAGGCAATGTCCAGCATGTGACCATAGTCTTTTATGCCGTGCTTTAGGACATCTACGGTTCCGCGGTTGCGCAGTTCTTTATCCAGGTTTTCGAGGATCTTGTTTTCGAGGTTTGTCTTGTAGATTCCCTTAAGTTTTTCCATTGTCTCTTCCTGCGTTGCCCAAAGGAAGCTGAAAAGGCTTGCCCGGTCGATAGCCAGGTGCTTGTCGTAAGCTCCCGCGGGCATCTCATCATAGCCGTTAACATCGATAAGGTATTCCTTAATCAAAATCTGAAACGCGCGCTCTTTTAGAGCGTCTGGTGTGATCACGCGGTTTCCTCCTCTCGGCCGGATTCATCGTTAAGTTCCCAGTCTCTGAGGTCGATCTTACCGGTTACAGCCTCAGATATTAGGGATTGTCTTGCGGACAAGTACTTTTCAACCAACTTCTTGTTCTTAGATATTGCAATATCGAATTGAGCCGTCTTCTTACATATCCAATCCAATATTTCCTTTTGAGTATTTATGTCTGGAAAGCGCAATTGGGTTTTCTTTATTTTATCAAGGTTTAAACTTTCAACAGTTGCACCCTGCATCCTCCAGTCTAGTAACAATTGATTTTCATAACCTTGGATAAATCGCACCAAAAACTCAGGAAGGATTTCTCCAGCCCTAATAAACGCCTTGAGATCCTGATTAATAGTAACTTCAATTCTATTTATTGCTACTGGTATTTTATTTCTTAGTATCCCAGACCGCATTACTAATAACATTGCACCAATGGGCACTTTTTTTGCTGCTGAATTCCGTATTGCTGATTCAGTTATGTGATCTTGTGAGTCAGTAATATAATCAAACTTCATATCCTTGGAGGATACCCAAGGGATTAATCCGTCCCAATAGGAAAGCTTTTCAGTTGGCGGTGTTCCCCCACCAAAGATTCGAAAATGTACACCTACCCTACCACTTCTCCAGTCGTGATTTCCATTATTACTTGGTAGACCATCAGTTATCACTTCACGAATCAGGCTCTTCTTCGCTTCCTCGAGCTTTTCGATGAGTCTTTCCTTTTTATCTATCAGCGAATCAAATCGAACGATCTTGAGGTCAAGGAAGGCGGCGATGCGGCGTTGTTCTATTTGAGGAGGAATAGGTATAATCATATTGGCAAAATCTTCGAATTGAATATTTTTTCCTTCTCTTATCCCAACAGTGAGTGAGTTCAGCTTCGATATCATTCCATCGTGTTTAAATAATTTTTTGAAATATCTATGACAAATCGTTTCTCTAGCACGAAAAACAGTATACGCTGGTGTAATTACACCTTCAAAATCCGACATTTCAAATCCGCCCTGGAAGCTTCTTAAGCTGATAACAAAATCTCCGACATGCACTGTCTTGAATTTCGTCAGATCCGCATCTTCTTTTACCTGCACTACACCTTCAAGAGTATCTTTAGGAACAACGCCCTCGTTTTGTGTGGCCGATAATAGCGTTAATTCTTTATTTCCTTTTTTACCTGACTGAATGAACATAACTTTTGCTCGAAATCGCGACCAATCAGAAGGAATTTGCTCTAACCAATCCATATCAATGCGTTCGAGTTCTTCTGGTTTCCTATACTTAATATTCCTCATTCACCCATCACCGCCTTAAGATCCTCCTGGATCTCTTTCTCAAGCGCTGCTATCTCCGCCATAATATCTGTAAACGGCCGAAGCGCTTCGTACTTATAAAAATACCGGGTAAACGGTATCTCGTAGCCAATCTTGGACTTTGAATGATCAATCCAGAATTCAGGCACATGAGGCGCAACTTCTTTTTCCATGTACGCAGCAATGTTTTGCTGCTCATTTTTTATATGGGCTGCTGTATCCTGATCAAATCTTGCAACTTTCACAGAGAGAGTGATCGTCTCAGTATCTCTGAGCTGTGGATCAGGTTCTTTATTACCAGCTTTCTTACAATAATCTGCCGTTTCGTCGCGCTCGGAGAGACCCATCAGAACCGATTTTTTCAGCGTCGCGGACAGATCAATACCCTTTAGTGCTTCATCCAGGACTTTAGCGAAGTCATCCCGGTTCTTAAAAACACGGTCTGAGGTATGCGCTCTAAGTGCCATGATGATCCGAGCCTGGAGCGCAGCACCTTCTCTTAGCTTTGCAAGATCCTTTTTACCTTTATCCTTGAGTGTTCCCTTCTCTTCTTCCAGTTCAAGCTCTTCAAGCTTAGTCTCGTCGTAGAGATTCGCAAAGGCCGACTCAGAGTATAGGTTGTCCATTCGCTCGTCTGTAATTGAGAAATTAAGTCGGAGCGGTCGTTCGACAGTGATTTTCAGGTACCCAAACTCTTCATTATCGAAGATTTTGCAGTATTCGTTTTCTTCGAAGGCATCGTAGATCCTGGTGATTTCATCTATATGATCCTGGGTGAACTCATTTCGCTTTGATCCGAGTGATTTTCGCATTTTCTTTGAGAATCCAGTTGCATCCAAAAGCTGAATTTTGCCCGATCTTACAGGTCCTTTTAGGATATTATCGTTTTTACGGTTAGAGAGCACCCAGATATAGGTTGATATCCCGGTATTGTAAAACATATCGTTTGGTAGAGCTACGATGCCTTCGAGCAGATCGTTTTCAATGATCCATCTTCTGATCTCTGATTCGCCTGAACCTGCGTCACCCGTGAATAACGGACTACCATTGAAGAAGATCGCAATCCTCGATCCCTGAGCGTCATCTTTCATTTTGCTGATCATGTGCTGCAGGAATAGGAGTGATCCGTCACTCACCCTCGGAGTGCCGGCACCAAAACGGCCATCGAAGCCTAGTCTTGTGCTTTCTGAAAGTACTGCATCCTTATCTGCATCCCAACTGACTCCAAATGGTGGGTTCATGATCCCATACCTGACTTTGAGGTTCTCGTGACCATCGGCAGAAAGCGAAGAGCCGAAGGCGATATTCTTCGGATTTTCTCCTTTTATCAAAATATCAGCCATGCAGATTGCGTGCGACTGGGGATTTATCTCCTGACCATAAAGCTCTACCTGAGCGGAAGGATTCATATCCATAATGCGTTCCCTTGCGACAGAAAGCATCCCGCCGGTACCGCATGCAAAGTCCCCAACGGTTATGATTGCGCCTTCCTTGGTAAGTTCATCATCTTGACCGGCAAATAGTAGGTTGACGCTAAGATGCACAAGGTCTCTGCTGGTGTAGTGGTCACCAGCCTCAGCATCGGCCATAAAACGACGGATGAGTTCTTCAAAGACATAGCCCATACCGTGATTTGAAACGGCTTCCGGCCCAAAGTCGACTGCGGCAAACTCCTTCACCACGAGGTAGAGTAGGTTATTGTCATCGAGTTTTTTAACTTCCCTGTCAAAATCGAAGTGCTCCATGATTACTCTTACATTCGAGGAAAAACCATTCAGGTACTCGTTGAAATTTGACTTAATATTGGCCGAGTCATTTAGAAGTGTTTTAAAAGTGAATTTTGATTTATTTGAAAAAGGATAACCTGCTGAAGCGTTCAGAATCTCTTCAATATCTACCGATTGAGCACGCTTTAGTACAGCATCTTTTGTGGGCTCAAGCAGGCAGTCAAAGCGTCTGAGTACGACCATCGGCAGAACCACATCTTTGTATTTGTCTGGTGCATATGGTCCTCTAAGAAGATTGGCTATGCGCCATATAAAGCTAACCTTGTCATTATGATTTTCTGCGTTCATGTTTTTACCTCCTTGTGCATATGGTATCCACTTGATTTTACCATATTTGATTGTGACTGACTTCAATGTTTCGGAAAAGAAATCACAATAAGAATTATTGAAGTGTTGTCAACAGTTTAATTGGACTTTATATGTCTATCCGCTAACATTGGTCAAAGCAGGTAATTACATGCCAACTATAACTTTTTTCGAGATTTCCAATTCTAAATGTCCTAAACGACCACATCTCCTACTGGGTTGAGCTCCATCAAGCAATTTCAGCTCATGACCACTCTCAGCATTAACCGTGATAATTTATTAGATATCTAAACCTTATTCGATAACTCTCGGTTACTTTACTTCAGCTTATAAGATTATTGATTTCTAATGGTTGGTGTGAAATTCGATAGAGTTACATAAAACAACTAGATCAATGTATCTTTTTTGTAACTTTTTAGGATATTAATTTTTTTGAATCCCCGCCGATATTATCTATATACACAATGAAAGGGGAATGAGAATGAAAAATACATTCACTATTAACTCATACACAGATATGATGCATCTTTACGAGGCTGTCGAAGATGCTTATCAGTTTTTAAAGACTCACCATCAAAATAGTAATGATGATGAATCCGATGCTTACTTCAATCAATTTGCAAAAGAAAGACAACATATTATGGATACCGTAGTTAACAATCTCGGAATAACCATAGATGATTGCGTGAAGGTACTTTTTACTCCGCACTATAAGCTTTTCAGCGAAAAAATGGCTCCTGCTTTCAACTTTTTAGAAGAACTTCACGAAACTCAGAGTATGTACAAGGAAGAAACCAGAGAACTAGTAGAGAGTACATCAAAAGAATTTATGTTTGAGTTTTGGCTAAATCACGCAGTATTAGGCTCATTGCCACTTCAAAGTCCAATTGAAGTTAACTTACCTGAGTTAGATGAACTTGAGATATATTTTCAGCAATTGAAACTATCCTCACTTAATTTTTTTATACAAGCATATGATTACAATTAAAATACGCATTAAACAAATCGTTTGAGCAGGATTAGTCCTGCTCTTATTTATTTTCGTGAAGTACTAACTATTTCATATGCTGTTCTTATCATTGAAATCGATTAAAAAGTTGAAAGGAGTAAAATTTGACTTTAAATCCGGAATTTTGTATAACACTAGAAATGGTCTCGCAAAGAGACAAAAGGAGAGATATCTATGACAACACATCAGCATCGTTCAAATACAGCTGGAGTATCTTTACCAATGAACTCAGCTGCTAACATTACCGATTTACAAACAAGATTGCGCGAGAGTCTCATTGAGAAATTAAATAAGAAAGGTGCTTCAGAACTCGATCATATTAAAGGAATCTCAATAACGATAGAGACAGCTGAGGAAATTACAAAAGTTCTTGAAGACCATATTGAACAGTGTTACCAAGTTATAGATATAATAACGAAAGGTAACATTGAAGATTTAATAAGCGAAATTATTGTCGAAAAAAAACTTAGTATAGATGAAATTCTGTTACCTTTACTAATAGAAGACAAAGGTCAGGTACCTTCAATTATGGATCGCATTATTGAAAAACCTGAACTAATCAAATTCTCTAAGAAAACCATCGATAAACTAAATAATAAGTTCAAGACTGGGTTAGATTGTATTGATCAAGATATAATCGAAGATTTATTACTAGATGGCTGGGGAATAGATGGAAATTTTGATATGAAATATCAAACTTCAAGAGCAATAGCGCAAAAATATAATATTTCAGAAACTGAAGTTTCAAGAAGAAAACGCCGCGTTAGAAGTTGTTACGCTTGGTATAACTCAGGTTTAAAGTTAGGAATTGTTAGATATAAATATAAGACCAACAACAGAATAACAGCATAGAAATCAAATGAAGAAGCTCCATTAATAAAGGCTTTGAGCCATACAAATAAGATAAAACGCTGCTCGGCGAACAACCAAGCAGCGTTTATTTTATTTAAGCATTATCAATTGGTGGGCAACATCATTGTAGCCCTTTTCAAATAAATCAAACGCCATCAAATTCATCGATGTTCGTGTCATCCCATGACGCTTTAATCTCTCTTGCAATTCTGGCGAAATTTTTTTCAGACACTTTTTGTATATTTTCCTTTTTGTTCTATAGTAATTAATTGCTTGCTTATTTCTCATACCACCAACTCCTTCATATTTTAATAATCAACATGAGGGTTATAGTATAGACAATAAGTGTAAATCAAGTTGAAGTTGCTTAAAAATTGTTATGAGTATCTTTAAATCCAACTAATTCACGCCACTTTTTGCCCTTTAACTGTGCAACTATCAAGTATCCTTGACATCTTCGCTGCTTTATCTATTATTTCCTTTCTAAATACTGATGGTCGAACATCCGAAAAATTTTCAAATCCTTCTAACCGACTCAATCTAATTCTGATAAGCTCTAATACAATCCGCTTAATTTCTGACACGCGCCGTGTATCCATATTATATTTTTCTGCTATCTCTTTCTGATTGGCTACCCCGTAGCAATACCATCCAAGAACTTCCTCACTTATCGGGCCAGTTAAGAGATTCGCGAATATGTGATATCCGTTGGTTATCAAATCACTGTGTAACTGATCAATACATTCTATAATCATATCTTGTCTATCAATTTCTTCTTTTATCCTATTGTGGTTAATAATATCTAGTCTTAATACTCTCTCATTTTCTGAAATATATGTCTCCTTAAAGTCCCTTTTCGCACCCTCACTTTTTATGCGTCTCTGGAGTATTACTTTTGCTAAAGTGTATATAACAGCAGAAACTGAGTCATTAGTTACTTTATCCACTTTAGCAGGGTCAAACATAAGAAAAGCTTCAACAAATGAATCCATTACTATTTCAGATATCTCTTCGCGGGTAAATTTAGTACGATATTTAGTTCTGCGGGCTTGGTTAAGCAGTCCTTTTCTACTATTGATCGTCAAATTAAGGACTTGATTCCATGCATTATCGCTTCCGTCAAAGTTAGTGGCTAATTCTGCCATTCCCTTATTCTTTGAGTTAGTAATCGAAGTCCCGGTTGTCTTAATATTAGAAATGCAATTTCCATCGCGATTTAGGTTTTTATTTTTATGATATGAGGCGTTACATCTAGTCACCCCAATTTCCTGTATTTTTTTAAGTGAAAATTTATCCATCATCATCCACCATCTCCTATATTAATTGCCATACCGGCTAGGACAAGTGCATAATTGCACTATGTATGGTTCCGAACCAATCTATTATCCTACGATAGGTTCTCATCTTGCTATACAAGGCGATTATGATGGGGGTATTAAATCTCATTTCTATTTTTTTAAGGTCAACATATCCGTTTTGTGATCTTACAAATAACTGACTTAGTTTCAAAACAATAATTCATTCTTTCAAATTTAGATCTATTAGTTTTCCTAGACTTATTACTTAAATCATCATTTTTTCTATATAAAAAAAACCGCATCTCTGCGGTCTTTTCATTTTGCCAGTTTTTAAGCCACCTTGTCAAGTTTTACTCCAACACTTTCTATTCAAACATACATTTACACTTATCCGAAGCGATAAAAGTTTATCTTATCTCCATCTGCGATCTTTAAAATATGATAACAATACTATCTCCGATCAAATTTAATTGCTTTTCGTCCTTTCTGTTTGGCCGGCTTCAGAATGTCAAGTGGACTTGTGAATCTAGCCGCGATATCCGAATCTAGCAAATGTACATACTTGCGTACCATATCAATACTCGAGTGTCCTAAAATATGCTGCAGAGTAAATATATCCATACCATTACGGACTGCCATTTTTGCAAATGTATGTCTTAGAGTATGCGGGCTACACCTTACACCGCTTTTATCGACACCAACTAGGGCGCAACGGCGCTTTACTGAATCGTCAATGGACCTATGATGTATAGGTTGGCCATACCGATTAACTATCAAATGGTCGTCTCCTTCCAGCCCTGCACGGTCTATCCACTCCCTTAGTATTGGTTCAAGGGTCGGCGATAGTGGCAATATCATTTCCTTTCGGTTTTTGGTATGCCTTATGTGTATCTGCTTAGTCAGGAAATCGATATCACTGATCTTAATTGCTGCAAGTGATGATAAACGCAGGCCTGTGCCTAATAGCGATGCAACGATGATGTAGTCTCGATATTCAACAATGTCTGCTTTCTTTGAATCTGGAGGATCCAGCAGTTTACGCACATCTCCCTCTGTGAATGATTGTATGATAGTTTTGTCTGTTTTTATTTTTTTTGCATTTGGTGCAGAAGTAATATGACCTTCTTCGGAGAGAAATTTGAGAAAAGTATTTGTTAACTGAATTTTAGTATTTATCGATGACCCTTTATTTCCTCGCTCTTGTGCCCACCTTACATAACGACGAATAGTTGCACTATCGATTTCAGCAGGCCCTTTAATGCCTTCACTTGTGGCCCATGACCGTAGTAATCCAAGCTGTGCCGCATACAGGTCAATAGTCGTCTGCCTAAGTCCTAATGCCCTCCTGGAATCCAGAAAGACCTCTATCGACTCATCCATATCGAGGCCAATCTCAAGTCGTCTCGCCACAGCAGAATCCTGTACAACATCAAGCCTTACGAGTTTACCTCCTCCGCGCGGACCCTTCTTTGCTGCCATTTTAGCTCCTCCTATCCCTAGATAAGTATTGTGCGCTAGTCCGTTTCTTCAGTAAGTATTCAGCGATATCCCCCCGTTCGGTATCTACAGCCCGCCAACAGTCCCAAATATCAACTGACAATATTCTGAATTTGTCACCATATCATTTAGTATTATGTCCCCAAATCCCTTTCCATAAATCTCCTGCCCTCCCCCGGCGAAATCTCCATCCTCCGGAAGCCTTGACGCCGGCTGTCTCGCTATGACGGAAAAATCGGACCGGGCTTAAACCGGGATTTGACGGTCTTTACAGGGGATCGACCGAGGATGAATGGATAAGGATATCGGAAAAAAATCAAAGAAAAAACCGGCGGGGGCGTCCCTGCCGGTGTGTTATATTCTTCTGAAAATTCAAGACCAGAAACTGGCAACCGCGATATTATGTTGCCCTAACAGGTTGGTCAAGCCCTCTCAGACCCTCAAAACGGCGAACTTCAAACAACAAATATTTTTTGAGTCAGAGAAAAAGCAGTGCAAATTTAGGGTAACTTGGACCTTGATCACCAACCTAAGTGGTCCCACAATCCAAGCTACCGCACTTCCCCTGCTTCCCTAAAGCCCAATCCGCGACGCAAAAGCGTCGATTCTGGTGTCGATCCCTTTATTTCTCAGTACGCTCAGTGGCTCATTGGCAATTTCAATCAATGCGAAATACGGCGGCAGCATAAATCCTTTGTTCAGACAAAGGCCGTCAATCAGCTGCATGGCGACGCTGTCACCACCGGAGTTCGCCGAGACCACAATCCCGTAAATCCGCTTATGATCCAAACGTACGGTTCTGTAGATCCCGGACATTCGGTTGATCGTCGCCATCAGCGTCGCACTGATCGTGTCATTATAATTGGGACATACCCAGACAATGGCGTCGGTATCCTCAATAGAAGCAAATATTTTATCGAAGTTATCCCCGGTATAAAAACAAGCCTTTTGCTCCGCAAAGGTCATGCAGGTATGGAAGGTACACCCCCGGCAATCCCGAATCGTCCCCTCCTCCATACGAATTTCCTCAACCTGAAGCCGCTCGCCCAGTCGCTGCGCCAGCCTCTGAATCACCATATGCGTCAGCATCAGGGTATTGGAAGTTCGTATGTCGCTGTTGTGAATGACCATAAGGCGCAGTCTCTCAAGTCTGACTGTCTTGGACTGACTCAACCTGAGTCCCAGATCACTGCACAATTTTTTCAGAATTTCCGGGCGCGTCCCCGGAAGATGTTTCTGCCAGGTCTTTAAGTTGATATCATCCGGAAGCGCTTCAACCAGCGGCTTTCCAATAAATCCAAGCCCCATGCTGTTAAGATTGAAAATCGCAAGTTTTGCGAATGTCTTGCTGAATAGCTCTGACGAGGCGTTCAGGAGCAGCGCCGCATGAGCGCCTTCAAAGTCTGGCGAAGACGCCGCAAGCACCTTAAGATAAGACATAAATTCAAAATCACTGCCTACCTCATCCAGTTCCACAGCGAACAGCAGCTTTTTTCCTCTGTAATCCACAGGCCAGTCTTCTCTGCGAGTCACGAGCTCCATGCTGCAGCCCGCACCAGCTGCCACATCCAAAATCATCTTTTTTAACTTTTCGGTTTTTAGACCAGGGCTGATGACTGTAAGAATCTCCATTGATTTTCCAGCTCCTCAAAAGCGTCCATTATACGCCGTACTAACCTGGGATCCAGCATTTTACGCTCAACTTCGAGCCCGTAAGGGGTCAGCCTGTTGCGACAGCCAAAATATACGCCTCCAACGCTGACGCAGCTATAGTGCCAATGGCCTTCCAGGGCATCCAGAATTGACAAAGCACCAGATGCCAGCGCAGGTGCGATATAGGGTTTATACCCCAGTTCACGGATCCTCAGATTTGCTTCAACCGTCATTTTCGTCAGCTTTTCAGAGACCATTGGATCATATTGTCCTCTCAAAGCATCGTTGGCAATCACCAGTCCTTTTCCATGAGGACCATAGGCTCTGCCATGCTCAAAATTGAAATCCAGCTCTCTGGCGAAGTACCGGGCACGCCCGTACATGACGCCAAGGCCAAAGCCCATAACCTGTTCCGGCAGCAGGCCCTTATTGTCAAAAGTGCCGTGCTCATTGCGGTTGGAGGTGTCATAGGCGCGACGGGAAAGGAGGTCCACAGGATCAGACACCACGGCGAACAAGCCTTTGAAGCCTTTTCGTCGAGCCAGGCGTGCATACTCGTCCACTATTTTAGAGTTTCCTTCGTATTGGATAATTCTTACATCTCCAGTGGTGACACTGAGAGGCGGAATGCCTGCCGTGGCCGTAAAGGCAAAGACATCGCAGTCCATAAGCTCATCATGCTTCAGTCCGCGAACTTTTGGAAAATTGTCGCCAGAGCCTCGAGCGATCTGACCCAGCTCAATGACCCAGCGCTCGATGCGTTTTTCGTCAAGGTCATAGAGCCCGATTTCAGCAACACTCTTCTCCCCTTGCAGCAAGAGTCCTATAGCAAGGGTACTGCCCACATCACCAAGGCCCATGATATTGATCTTAGCCGGTCTTGAGAGGGGCGCACTGCCGAGCGCCTCCATCCAACGAGGTGAGTCTATGTTGATGAAAAAAGCCTTTAAAGATCTTAAAGCTTGAATGAGATGAACAGGCAGATATGGCTCAAGCTCTGAAACAATGCTCCTGCCACGTTTATGATCCACCAGATAGCTTAGGGTTTCCTTGTCCTCCATGGCGTCACTGTCATCCACGAAACGCGTCAGCACTTTGGAATGGGTGCCTGTCCGGATCGCATAGTACAGGGCATGAATATCTCCAAAATCATCATCCGGTTCGGGGAAAATTCTGTTCTTTTCCAGGGATTTGATGCTCTGCTCACTTAAAATCAAACAGTCTTCATAACGATATAGTCTCAAGTTTTATCCACCACCAGCATTTTTTTTAGTTTTCTCAGATTCTCGAGGTCGAGCTCCAAGTATTCACTGACTTTCCGGTTCACATCATAACGGATGTCCTCGCCTTTGTCAGGGAATCTCGGATAGACAAAGACTTCACCCAGCCTGGAGAACGTCAGCAGTCGGTCGTTCTCCCTTTGGTATTCTTCCTCAATGGCCATCAATATTTCCCTGCTGTTTTCAATGGAGGTCTCCGACAGCTGATAGATACTGGTGACACTCGCCCCTTTGATAAAACTTGGCGATGCGTAAGGCAGGATCAGGTTGACGGACGGGATCATGTTTCGTTCCGGTGCGTCAGATTTCCAGACTGCGTCGCCGCCTATGAAAGGATACATTTTGCCTTCATTGAACCAGACCCGGATTCTCGGTATAAAGTAAGCGGTCTCAATGTCAATGTTTTTGGATTCCATCAAGGCCTTGCCTCTGCCTGACAGCACACCAACAAATATCTTCTGAATTTTGACGTCATGGCGTCTCATGACCGGTTCAATTTCCTTGATGCGGTACCCTTTGTCCAGGATGTCGTCCACCATCATAACAGGTCGATTGAAGGACTTCAGCATGTTTGTCTGGTTGTCCAAATCCAGGTAATAAGGGTAGGCTTCGATTTTGTAGTTTTCCAAAGAATAATTGAAGTATTTTTCCACGTGTATGGCCTTGGTGACTGTATTCGGCATGATCCAGCGCTTTAAAATGTCGCCGAATGGGACGCACATGTACTCACCCAGCTGTCTTGGAACCATCGGCGTTGTAGGCACTTGGTTCTCATCACAAATCTTCTTGATCAGACTTTCATAGATCATTGACCGGTCGAAGCTGAGGACGAGATGTCCCGGATACAGCCTGGTCATGGCGCGCTGAAGGCGCTTTCTGGCTCTCAGGATGGCAGCTGTGACGCGTTCGGAATTTTTGTAAGGGTCCTTAATCAAGGATTTGATGTCCAGATTTAACGTGCATGGAGATGACATGTTGACAGTATAAACGATCTCGCTTGGATTGTCGCTCTCCAAAGGCAAAAAGCCCTGGAGTTCGAGAATCTCAACCATATCCTGATCAATCCGGCCGGTGACGACATCTCTGAAAAGCGCATTCGTATAGTCCTTGGCAAGGCAAAAGGCCAGTGTCTCTGTCAGGAGCATCTGTTTGGGATTGCGGTGCATCCGATTCTCCGTGGCATAGATGCCATCAATGACAATAATCCGTCCCATGCACTCATCCCGAATGGTATTCATAAGCATTTCACTGCTGAATTCCTTGTAAATGTTCGCAGATCTCAGCCAGTGGAAGCATGAGAAGCCCACCAGCGGCACGTCGCTCTCCATGCCGCGGACAATCAGCATTCTGAAATCCGTCAGCTTCGACGCTTCTCTGATTTTTTCCACAAACTGCTCCGGCTCCTGACCAACGTAGTCTGCCAAACAGCGCAGCAGCGTCTCGTCCGGCTCTGTCACAATTTCGACGTTGAGCGATTTGGTGGTCATGGTTTCCTTAAACTGCGGCTCCCGCTGATAGAGGCCCTTTTCGTAAATATATCGGTGAGCGAGGGGATCCACAAGCTCGGAGATGTCCCTGTTATCATCAATATAATTCCGGATCTGTGTTGAACTGATCAGTTCGTACTGAGGCGGCAGGGACAGGACGATGCTGTTCTCCGGAAGCGCCGCCATCTTGTCTTTTAAGACCTCGTCTTCGAGTTCTCCGCCATCTATCCGGCGGTCGAACACTATGTGCGGAAAAGAAGTGATGGCCGCTTTTGCCTGCCCGATTCGATATGCCGAGGCGTTGTGAATGACGTCGCTGCCCACGACAATATAGACCTCCGACAGGGCGAACACCTTTCGAATAAAGTCCAGGTCTGGCGGGTAGGCAATATTGATGGCATGGTCTCGTGGGAAAGTATAGATTTCCAGTTCATCCGCCACGGACATCTTGATGATTTCGCGGCGGATCAGATTTGGCTGAGTCCGCTTTGACCAGGAAAATTCGTCGACGGCCAGATAAACCTCAAAGCCCAAATTCCTGATGTCCCGGGCAATCTGCTTGTGACTCAGCGAAAACGGATCGAAGGAACCCGGGAAAAACGCCACGCGATCCTTGACCGGAATCTCAATTTTCCCCTGGTTGTGCTGGTAATCCGAAATAAAGTGGTAGATGTGCTTGAGCCCCGAAGAATTGTTGAGGAAAATCAATTCTTTGGTTTCGTCCGTATTGTGATGGAGCGTCAGAATTTTCTTGATGGCCATCTTGAAAAGCAGCAGCTTGTCCTCAGTCGGCATAGCACGATCGCCGAAGATATCCTTGCCTATAACGCCCATTGCGGCTTCTGTGACACTTGGAATATAGCTGACCAGTCCATTCAGCAAGATGCCCAGCATAGTATAGAGCCGTTCCCTGTAAACCTTGTCCTCTTCACCGTTGACTACCTTGTACAACCCGTAATTGCGGATCATGACGCCGACCGTCTTGGCGATCAGCATGCCTATTTGCGCATTGGACCGCTTCATTTTATCCTTGAAATCGTCCAGGATTTCATCCAGTTCCTTTGGTTTGACACTGAGAATGATCTTGCCCAAGTATTCCGGGATGTACCTGGTAAACTGGTAGCTCTCCATTTCAAGAGCCCTGAGCAGCTCGATGACAATATCATTGCGCTGTTCAAAGGTCAATTCGTCGATCAGGCGGATCAACCCGGCGCCGGCCGTATTTCGCACGGACTCAAAAGCACTGACCTTCAGTAGGTTGCTGAAGTGCATGGCCGTGTAAAACGCTTCCGAATGCTTGATCTGAGTGGCATAATCCAGGAGCATGTGAATCTGGTACTTCTTGATGATATCATGGGTCGCCGTTTTCAGGTTGCTGAGGAAGACATCCGAAATCTCACCGCCGCCTTCCCGGAAAATGCGGTGTATAAATTCAAGTCGGTTTCCTTGGCCGATGGTTTCAAGAATCCTCACCCTCGCATAGCGTTCAGCGATATGCATATCGTCTTCTTCCATGGCGTTCAGGCTGTCTATCAAGAATGCCCTGTCCGGCACCAGCTCAGGATTTTGGAACAGATCCGACAATACGTTCATGGCGTTGATCCTCAAAATCAAATTGTCCGATCTCAAGGCACCCGCAATAACGTCCCGCATCAGGTGGGTACTCGTGTCTTCCATGCTTTCTACAGGCAGCGCCCGGAAAGAATTCAGCATATACTGCCGTTTGTCCGCATCCCCCGCGAAGTGCTCGTAGACCTCAAACAGAATCCGGATGCTGGCACGGCGCTTCTCGAGATCCGTTTGAGCTGTGAAATAACTGCGCAGCATGTTTTGAATACTGTAGGCGATCCAGCCTCTATGCTTACCGATGATTTTTTGCTCCGGATCCAGCATCCTGTTCAAATAACGCCTGAACATGTCCACGCTTTCTTCTTCGTGGCTCTCCACGACCGCGCTCGGCGGCAGCTCTTTGCGGATCGCTTCGTCCAGGTTGGCGATCAGAACGCCCATCAGGAACGCGCATTGCTTGCGCACATCCTCTTCGGAAGAAATGAGCTTGCTGTAGAGGAAGTTGATGACGATCTGCTTTTGCTTTATGGTCAGATAGGTATTGTAATCCTCCAGGATGTCTATGTATCCTCTCAGATCGTTGGCGTTTTCAAGTCCCCGGGCACTTTCCAGCATGCGGTTCAAGGTCGTTTCATCCCTGAGACTGTGCATCAGGAGAATATTGTGTTCAATGGAAGTGAATTTCGCATGGGTCACCAGCGCATCCCCGTGAATCAACGAATAGTGGACACGTTTTCGCTTATAAGGCGCGCTGAAATCGTCCGCCACATCAGGATCGGTGCAGACCCCAAGATGATGCATATAGTCCTCAAAATCGAGCAGCTTGCTGTACACTCTTTTGTAGCGGTTTTCTTTGGCTTCGTCTACGTTGTCCAGTTTGTCCAGGATAACCCTGAAGGAGTCCTGGAGGGTATAGAAACGCATGTTGTTGTCGTCATCCGACTTGACTCTGAAATCGCAATAAATCAGGACCAGGGATTCCAGCGAAAGATTTTCAACCTCCAGATCCCAGGTGGAGTGGTTGATGGCGACGTTTCGGATATAAGTAATGCCCCTCTCCTCAAACCACTTGCCGGTGTAATAATAGTGATAATAGGCGACACGCTTTATTTCGTCACCGCGGCATCCATATTTGCCAACATCATGGCCGGCGGCCGCACCCGACACCCTGCCCAAATCGATGGGCACCTGGGCATACTTGAGCTGGCGCGCAATTTTCACTGCCAGATGATGCACGCCACAGACATGATCCAGCGTTGTATACCCCGTGAGTGCCTGGTTCAGCTTCATCATTTCATAGACGAAGTCGTCTTCATAATACTTTTTGAACCGAAGGTACTCGGAGGGATCCTCAAGCCCCGAAATCTCTTTTTCTGTCAGAAATCGAATGGCATATCGGGATTCCCATGTACCGTCCCTGGAGTCTTTCTGCTCTTCGGACAAAATCATCAGTGCCATCAGATAAATCCTGGCTATGGCATTGAGTTTTGGGGTCTCATTGCGTTCAACAGTCCCTGGAAAGGACAAGTTGATGCTGAAATCATGGCAGTAGGCGAGCATATCCTCGACCCACTCGTCACCCGCCAAGCGTTCGAGCAGTGGCTTCATCAGATTGTACACAGCCAGGGCGCCGTAGGATTTCTGGCGGACCAAGTGGCTCATGCGCGCCTCAAACACAGGCGCGTTCAACGCTTTCTCCAAATACACCATGTCGAGGACCGACAGGGATTTGTCATATTTTGGATTCATCATCATCCGCATACGTTCAAGCAATGCCTTTACAATCATTTCAACCACGGGCGACCACCCTTTCAAAAAGAGAGTTGATTGCACCCAGTAACGGGTACCAAGATTATCTTACCACAAAGAGGACCAAAAAACGCACTCCTTAAAGGTTGTCCCTTCAGAAGTACGTTTTTATAGTTGTGCCTCTGCCCACGCTTGAATCAAGTCTCAACAAAAAACTGAGTTTGACAGCTTTGACACGTTATCTTGAGCTTTCCCTTATTCTTTGGAACTCTGATTTTTATTCCGCAGTTTGGGCAGCGCTGGATTTGAAAGTCCACCAGCGCTTCGATTTTTTGGGTATCCAGCCCTATCACTACATCTTCACCAATTTTGAATGCCGGAACGCCTCTAAGACCAAGCGCCCTGAATTCAGACTGGGCTGCCGGATCCTCATTGACATCTTTTTCAGTATAGGGATACCCCTTCTTCGAAAGAAACTCTTTCGCTGTTTTGCAATGAGGTCATGTTTTCGTTGTGTAAACGATTATGTTTTTCATTTGAGATCTACGCCTCCTCTTTTTCAACCAATCTGCTTTTGACCTTCATCAGTCTGATATTGCTGCTGCGTTCATTCTCGTCCAGTTTCATCTTAATGTAGCGGATGGTCTCGTTAAGCTGCGGGATCGTCGTATATTCAAGCGCATTCACACGTCGTCGCGTCTTTTCGATTTCATCTGCCATCAATTGACAGGACTTTTCAATTTCAGCGAGATGAATCAGTCTTGGCAACAATACATTAAACATAGCTGCTGTGTGCTCGACAGCCGGAGAAGGCATTCTGCTGGATCCGGATCCTTTTTTTGGATTTTGGGAGCCGGACGTCAGCACCTTGTAAACTGGCAGCTTGACACTCATAATATTATGCAGCTTCAAATCCACTGCGGGAATTTTCTCAGGCAGCATTAAAGCACCTTCGACAAAGGTCGATGAAAATTCGCCTCTGGCTGCCGCCATGGATTTATATACCCTGGAAAGTTCCATTTCAACCTGCTGTCTGACCTCGTGATTTTCACGAATCATTTCTATAAAATGCCGCATCAGCTCATCCTGCTTGTCCTTCAGGAGCTTGTGTCCTCGAACAGCGGTAATTCTTCGGCGCTTGAGGTTCGTCAGCTCCATTCTGGTGGGATTCACATTGAGTCGCGTCATGAGGATTCACCGCTCTCAGTCTCTGAGGCGTCCAGATCCCGAGCCTGAGGATAATACTCATCAAGATAGGCATCTCTGATCCGTTTCAACTCATGACGAGGCAGCATCTTCAGAAGCGTCCATCCAATTTCGAGTGTTTCTGTGATGGCCCGGTTGACAGTGTAACCTTGTGAGACATAATTTTTCTCAAAAGCATCCGCAAACCGCGCGAACTGCTGATCCAATTCTGACAGCGCAGATTCTCCGAGAATTTGAGCCAGTTCTTTAGCCTGACGTCCACGGGCGTAGGCTGAAAACAACTGGTTCATTGTATCCGCATGATCTTCCCTGGTTTTCCCTTTTCCAATTCCCTTGTCCTTCAATCTCGACAGGGACGGCAGTACGTTGATCGGCGGTATGATGTTTTTTCTATGCAGCTCACGGCTTAAAATGATCTGCCCCTCTGTAATATAGCCCGTCAGATCGGGAATGGGATGCGTAATGTCATCCTCAGGCATACTGAGGATAGGAATTTGTGTGATAGAACCGGTTCTGCCCTTGATCCGGCCTGCGCGCTCATAGAGATTCGCGAGGTCAGTATAAAGATAGCCGGGATAGCCTCTGCGGCCCGGTATTTCTTTTCGCGCCGCGGAGACTTCTCTGAGCGCTTCACAGTAATTCGTCATATCCGTTAGGATGACGAGCACATGCATATCCTTCTCGTAGGCTAAAAATTCCGCCGCTGTCAGCGCCATCCTTGGTGTCGAAATCCGCTCCACAGCGGGCTCATCCGCAAGGTTCATAAACAGAACGGCACGATCAATGGCACCGGTTTTTGTAAAGTCATCCAAAAAGAACTGCGCCTCTTCAAATGTAATGCCGATGGCTGCGAATACCACCGCAAATTTGGAGTCGGAGCCAAGCACCTTGGACTGTCTGGCAATTTGAGCTGCGAGCTGAGCGTGGGGCAAGCCCGATCCCGAAAAAACCGGCAGTTTCTGGCCCCTGACCAGGGTATTCAGACCATCTATGGCGGAGATGCCGGTTTGGATAAATTCAGAAGGGTAATCACGGGCCACCGGATTAATGGGAAGGCCATTGATGTCCGCGTACCTTTCCGCGATGAGCTTTGGACCCCCGTCTTTGATTCTGCCAATCCCGTCAAATACTCTTCCCAGCATTTCTTCAGACAGGCCAAGCTCCAACGGTTTTCCAAGAAAACGCGCACTCGTCTGCTTCAGATTGATCCCCGCTGAGCTTTCAAACAACTGAATAACCGCTTTGTCCCCGCTGATTTCGAGCACTTTTCCCCTTCGAATGCTGCTGGTCTGAGTTTCGATTTCGACGAGTTCATCATATTTAACGCCTTCAACGCCGTCGACCACCATCAGAGGCCCAACGATCTCACGAACGGTATGATAAGCTTTAATCACTTGCCTCACCACCTTTCAAGGTGACGTTGTCCATTTCAGATATCATCTGTGCCTCGATTGATTCAAATTCTTCCAGCTGTGATTCATTGAGATATTTGGATCTCGAAATCCGCTCTCTGACGCCAAGCTTCAGAATCGACTTAAGGGTTGCGCCTTCATTTAGAGCCCGGTTCGCCTGCTTCGCGAAATTCAGAACCAGGGACAGCATCTTGAACTGCTTCTGAAGGGACGCATAGGAGTCGATCTCGTGAAAAGCGTTCTGCTGCAGAAAATCCTCGCGCAGCGATCTCGCCGCTTCCATTTTCAACTGATCCGGCTCAGACAGCGCGTCATAGCCTACCAGCCTGACGATCTCCATGAGCTCTGCTTCCTCTTGCAGTAAAGCCATCGCTTCTTTGCGAAGGTGAATGAATTCAGGATGAATATTCGCCTCAGTCCATGCGCTGGTTTTTTCCAGGTACAGCGAATAAGAAGTCAGCCAGTTGATTGCAGGAAAGTGCCTGCTGTAGGCGAGCTGCGCATCCAGCCCCCAAAAAACCTTGACCATGCGAAGCGTCGCTTGTGTCACAGGCTCAGACAAGTCGCCGCCCGGCGGCGATACCGCGCCAATTGCGGTCAGAGATGCCTGTCTTTGGTCCGAGCCAAGACAAACGACTTTGCCCGCCCGTTCGTAAAAGTCCGCGAGTCTTGAGCCCAAATAGGCCGGATAGCCCTCTTCCCCTGGCATTTCTTCGAGGCGTCCGGACATTTCCCGCAGAGCTTCAGCCCACCTGGAAGTCGAATCCGCCATCAGCGCCACAGTATAGCCCATATCCCTGAAATATTCCGCAATCGCCATGCCCGTGTACATTGAAGCTTCACGTGCCGCCACCGGCATGTTTGAGGTGTTCGCGATCAATACCGTTCTGAGCATCAGCGACTCACCCGTCCGCGGATCTTTCAGCTCAGGCAGTTCATTCAGCACGTCCGTCATTTCATTGCCGCGCTCGCCGCAGCCTACATAGACGACAATGTCCACATCCGCCCACTTCGCGAGCTGATGCTGCACCACCGTTTTTCCGCTTCCAAATGGTCCCGGAACACAGGCAGTGCCGCCTTTGGCAACCGTAAAAAAGGTGTCGATGACGCGCTGGCCGGTAATCATTGGTTCACTGGGACTGAGCTTGTTCGCGAAAGGCCGCCCTATTCTGACCGGCCATTTCTGCATCATTTGAATCTCTCTGTCTCCAGCCTCTGTTGTTATTGTGCCGATGGTTTCCTCAACCGTAAACTCGCCCGAGCTCAGGCTCTTCAGTTCCCCCTGCACACCCGGCGGCACCATGATTTTATGGGTCACCAAGGCGGATTCAGCGACCTCGCCCAAAACGTCCCCGCTTTGAACCCGTTCCCCCGGACTTTTGGACGCGACAAAACTCCAGCGCCTGCTTCGGTCCAGCGCCGGCGCTTCAACGCCGCGTTCGATAAAATCCCCGCTTTGCGACTGGATTCTCGTCAGAGGCCTCTGAATCCCGTCGTAAATGGATGAGATCAAACCTGGCCCAAGCTCAACGCTCAGAGCTTCGCCTGTCGTTTCAACAGGTTCTCCCGGACCCAGACCTGTCGTCTCCTCATAGACCTGGATCGACGCTTTATCGCCCCTCATTTCAATAATTTCACCTATCAGCCGCTTATCGCCAACGCGGACCAAATCTGACAGACTGGCGTTCGCCATATTTTCCGCTACGACCAGAGGGCCTGAAATTTTTAGGATTCGACCTGTTTCCAATTCTATCAACCTGCCTTTCAGTCAGAACAGGAGCCGTATACTCACAATAAGTTAACGCCGACCGCTTTTTCCATATTATCTTTAATGCGCTGAAGTCCTAATTGCTGACTGCCCTTTTCACCCGGAATTAAGATGACGGCGGGGATCGGTTTGCTTTGACCCGCTTCGAGCAAGTCCTCCAGGTCGACGGCGAAATTCTCCGTCACAAACACAACTGCGTAGCTTCCGTCAGACATGTTCGTCAAGGCGCGACGCGCTTCCTCGCGTCCTTTGGGGTATACACCCTGAATCCCGGCGGTTTTGAAAGTCAGAACGGTATTATAATCTCCAATGACGCCCAGTTTAAGCATCCGGCATCCTCAACCTTTCCATTATTTCGTCCGCGGAAGAACCAACCTGAAAGCCCAGTAAAATCATTCTCAGATTTCGAATTTCCGCTTCTTTGTTCAGCAGGTATGAAAAAAGCGGTTCTGGTCCAAAGCTGATTCGACTGGCTGCCTGAAGCTTGGCCAGTGTCAGCCTTTCACTCTGATCTGCGAGGCAGGTGGAGAGATCACCATCGGCTAAAGCATTTGAACACACCTTAAGGAGGCCACCAAAGTCCGTATGTGCCAATTTTTTGATCAGACTTTCAACGGGCTCACGGTACATGCGGTGAAGCCACGCCTTGTCCAGTCTGCCTCCCGGCACAAACCTTTCATCCATGTCAGTTTCCGGATCTCCGCGTTTCTGGCCGCCCAGCAGCACCGTCAGATGGTACAGGTCAATCTTCTGAAGGACCCAGTCTTTGATGAAGTCACTGTTGTAGATCTCGACTTCCGACAGCATATGACTCAGATGAGACCTGGTAATAATCCAATCCAGCTCAAGTGGGTCCCGGTTCCGCTCAAACTGCCTTAAAGCTTCGGCTGCGGTCAGACTCAGCTGCTCGGGCCAGTCCCGCAGCGCACCGCGCTCCAAATCCCTCTGCAGTGCGGACGGCGGCAGGTTGCCTGCCTGAGCGCAAAGATCGGTGCGCGCCTCTCCGCCCAGTTTCGATTTAATGAGGACCATCAGATTGTGATAGTCATATTTCAATCCGAGGAGTGAGGTGATCTGTGGCTCAGGTGATATTGATTTTACCAGTTCATACTCTGACGCCAGAATCAGGTTAAGCGTCTTCTCGGGATCGCCGCCTTGGTCTATAGCCGAAAGCAAAGGGGAATAATTTCTGTCCTGGAGCCAGCGCACCCATTCCTTTTCTGAGTTCAGACCAATCAACTGCTCATAATTCGACTTGTCCAGCAATCGCTTTTCGAGCACACGAATCCTCGCGACTGCTTGCGCAAACTCAAGCCTGTCCATATCTCACACACCCTTAAAAAGCAACTGCGCCAGTTGAGGTTCAACAGACTCACGCACTTCGGACACGAGCGCCGGGTAGGTGCAGTCATAAACCACCCCGCCCTGAATCAGCTGAAATCCATTCGCAAGCTGCCGCTGCTGCTGTTCAAGCTTAAGTGTCACACCTTCTTTTTGGTAGACCTCGAGAATACGCTCTAAATAATCTTTTGGAAGCTGTCTGGCAGTTTGATCGTTTAAGGCGATCACCACAGCGCCGCTTTTGATGACAGCTTGAAACCGGCGAAGCAAAAACTCATACAGCGCCTCGCCCTCTAAAGCATCCATCATCCCAATTATGCGAGTATACACAGTTTCGAGCGCTTCCCGTTTCGCCGTCAGCACTTCATCCCTGGCCGCCAGAGCCGCCCTTGAAATCTTTCGATCGCGGATCCCCTTCACTTCGATTTCCAGTTGGCTCATAAGTTGTCTTTTCCTATCTTCAGCTTCGATTTCCGCCGACTCCAGAATGCTTGAGGCTTCCTTTTGAGCAGCCTCAATGGTTTTCGCAGCCTGGTCTTCGGCTTCCGCTTCAATTCTTTGAATCAGACGTTCCAGGCCGTTCATAGTCAAGCCTCCCTTATAGTGTGATGCCGGTAATCATGATGATGGAGGTGACCAGCGCAATAACGGCGTAAGTTTCGACCATAGCTGCGAAAAGAACTGCCTTGAACATATGCTCAGGTTTTTTAGCCAGGATCGCAACCCCCGCTGCCGCGGTTTTTCCTTGAGAAATCGCGGAGCCCCAGCCGGCAATGGCTATTGGAAGCGCTGCCATGAAAATGTAGAAACCGGATTGAAGCGACACCATCATTGTCTCCCCGCCCAAAATGCCAATTTTATTTAAAATAATCAGGGAGGTGACAAAACCGTAGAACCCTTGTGTGCCTGGAATAACCTGCAGGATCAGGGACTGGCCAAACTTCTCAGGCTCTTCCGTAATCAGACCGGAAGCCGCCTGTCCAACCAATCCGACCCCTTTCGCCGAGCCTATCCCCGGCAGGGCAGTCGCTACTGCCGCACCAAGAAGTGACAGTACCAGACCGCCGTAATTTGAAAAGAACTCCATGAATTCCACTCAATCCACCCTCCTATTTAACAAACTGGCAATATTTCGACTCTGTTGCAAAAGGCGCGAACGCACGGCCGCCACCGGTGTAAAATTTTCCAAAAAATTCAAGGTACTGCAGTCGCACGGCATGGACATAGGCGCCCAGAATATTGATGAGCAGATTGAACGTGTGTCCGCCTAAAAAAATCAGAACTGCAAATACAAAGGTCAATGGACCAAAACCAATCAGTCTGACCATCAGATTGAAGGCTGAACCTATCAATCCTGTTGCAAGACCAAGCGCCAATAGACGGGAATACGACAAGACGTCGCCGAGGTATCCCGTGATCCCGTACAATCCAAAAAGTCCACTTGCAAGTCTTGGCACTATCCCTTTTTTGTCCCTGCCCTGAGTCAGCACCAGACCTGCGGCGCCAAGGACTGCAATAATTTTGCCGATAGTCTCAGTTCCCAGCAACATCATTATTATCCCAGAAAGCGTCAAGATCCAAAGTCCAGAGTCGTAAACCGCATCCAACATTTTGCCGGTCCGAATCAGGTTCCAAGCCTTTATGCCCAACCCTACATAAATGTGGATCACACCCATCCCAATGGCGACATACAACACAGACATTGGATTCGATGACGGATCCAGCCAAACCGGCGTGACTTGAGCGGAGAATAAATCGCCAAAATAACTGCCGTAGAGTACGCCAAAAAACGCAGTCGACAATCCCAGCCATAAAAACAGTTTCGCGAATTTGCGCTGCTTAAGATCAAGATTCAATGCTTTCAGCGCCCATAAAGCGAGACTGCTCATCACAATCCCATAAGCCGCGTCCGAGAGCATCATCCCGAAAAAAACAAGCATAAACGGCGCATAGACCGGGGTGGGGTCCGTTTCAAAGTAAGACGGCAGACTGTACATAGCGGTTACCGGCTCGAACGCTTCTGCAAAGGCGTTGTTCTTTAACAGAACCGGTACGTGCTCCTGCTCATTTGGATCCCGACTTGTCAAGGCCGCTGCGCCGCCGCAAGTGTCCATGACAATCTTTTCAAACTCAGATAAAAGCGGTTCGGGCACCCAGCCTTCCAGCAAAAATGCCGACCGGGTCGAACCCAGCAGCGCAGTGGCATCACACTTCTTAATTTCTGATGTGATCATGTCAGAGGTTGCTCTGAGCTCTTCCAGGCTGCTTACATGCTGCTCGATTTGTGCAGCCAGATTGCTTCGCAGCTGATCCAGCTGAATCAATGTCTCGCGGATCTGCTGTATTTTTTGCGCAGGCGCTGTTTCGAATTCAAGCTGGACTTTGCTGAATCTGAGGGTTTGCAGGAATGTCTGAAGCGCCTCTGTGTCTTTGGCGTGGGTCAGGATAAGTATAAGGATACCCTCTTTTTCAACACCCAGTTTTTCGAAATAGGCATCCGGAAGTGCTTTTGCCATAAAAGACTCAAGCATTTCCAACTGATCCTTATGCAGCATGCCTAGCTCCGCAGCTGTGTGATGAAATGAACTCATCATTTCGCCTGAAAATCCAATTCCTTTTACGGGCTGCAGCGCAGAAACTTCCGCCTCAAGTGTCACCTTCCGGGACTGAAGTTTTCTGTCCTCATCCTCCCATTTCTTAATTGTGTTATAGAGCGGGATCCACCATTTATCCCGACAACGCTCATAATACTCGGATTGATTTAGTAAGGGGCGCCCTTCCTTGAGTGCGCGCAGTTTTCCTTTTGCGGCTTCATATGGCTCCAAATGCTGCATGCAAAACCTTATTTGTCGTAGGGATTCCTCATAGCCATGTTTCAGCGCGGATGGAACGAGGGGTTGAAGAGATTCAAGCACTTGAGTTTCAAGCTTCGTGACTTCGATGCCGGAAAACTGCTGAAGCGCTGACATCAAGGCTTGAAGCTCAGACTGAAGTGCAGCGACTGTCACCTTTTTCATTGGAACTATAGCCATCTATCTCACGATCCTTTCAGCTGCCCACTTTGCAGCTGCTTCGACGCGATCCTGAAGCGTCCTTCGAATCTCCTCCGACTGGTGACGCGCGGCTTCAAGAATAGGTCCGGATTGGCGCTCTGCCTCCTCTTCAGCTTTATGACATGCGTCAGTCCGAACCTTGGCATATTGGACTGAAACGTCTTTGACCATAGCTTCTGCCTTCAGCTTTGCGACTCTCAGTATAGCCTCAGCTTCGGTCCTCGCTTCGGCAAGCCGACCATCTGCAAGGGCTTCTGCAGCTTTAACGCGCTCCAAAACTTCTTGGATCATCTGGTATTCACCTCCGGTGAATCAATTCGGAAAGTCGGTTAGAAACCGGGTGTCAGACACCCGGTTTCCTCTTTCAATGAAACTGGGTGTCTGACACCCAGTTTTCCATTTCCAGCTTTCGACCGTCTAAGGCTTCAGCTTTTTATAAACGTCTTCCATCCCCAGTTTTTCAAAGGTTTCTTTGGTAGGCACAGCTTTCTCGCGATCGTAGCCGCAGGCTTCATAATAACGATCCAGAGCGGTCTCCATATCCACCACGCGCCCGGCAGGAGGACCGGACTGCGCCGGTTCATGCATGAAGCGCTTTGGAAGCCTGTCATCCGAACGTCTGAATCCGCGTTTGTAGTTGAGGGCGCGTTCCAGGGCTATGACACGCTCTGCTTTTCTCAGGAGTTCCAGCTTGTCGGTTTCAATACCTGTCACCGCAGAATAGAGGGCCGCCAGAGTCGTTGGGTGCATCTCCGTGTTGATGACATTGAAATCGCAAATGCCAATCAAATTTGTCACCACGAAGTATTCTTTAATTGCCTTGAGCCAGACTTTGGATTCGTTGTCGTCAAATGGATTCTTAGGTTCGTTGATGTCAAGGTCTGGAAATAGGTAGCCAAAACCGTCTATGGTGGCGGCGTATGGCCTCATATGGCACGCGCCGCGTTCTGAGGTTCCAAAGGCAATGCTCATGGACGAGGAACCCCTTGGATCCGTCGCTGAAATTTCCATGCCCTTGACTGTCATGGCGAATTTCTCTGCTTCTTGGCCTATGCGCTTGGCGGCGTGCCAGGAACCATCGGCAAACAAATCACCGCTGACGCCTTCTCTGAGACCCATGCGCCTCACCAGTTCGGCCATAGCTTCGCCATTTCCAAACTTAAGCTCCAGCCCATCCGTCTCCTTAAGTCCAATAAGTCCCTCTTCAAAGAGCTCCATGGCGGCTGAAACCGTTGCCCCCGCTGAGATGGTGTCAATGCCATAAAGAGTCGCATAATAATTGGCCATAGCAATAGAAGGATAATCGCTGACCCCGCAACGCGGACCAAAGGCGGCTATAGTTTCATACTCGAGCTCGCCCACTTCGACATTGCCCATAGTCACATACTTATGGCAACCCAGCTGGCAAGCGTAGCACGCTCTTCGCCGTACAGTGAACCGCCCGGTATCATTCCATAGATTATGCGGCATCAGCGGGTCCATATCTTCAAAGACATTGGAGCGGAAATTACGGGTTGGCATCAGGCCATACTCGTTGACACCGCCGAGCCAGGCAGGCGTGCCATAGCCATGAACCGGTCCCCAGGTATAGACTTCAGAGCGCAGCTCTTGAATCGCCGTTTTGTTGAACTCGAGAAACGCGTCCTTATCTGCGACCTCCACGGAGCCTGTCCCCCGGACAGCGACCGCCTTCAGGCGCTTGTGGCCCATGATCGCTCCAGCGCCGCCGCGACCGGCAAAGCAGTCGTCACTGAAAATGCAGGCCAGCTTCGACATCATTTCTCCTGCTTGGCCTATACAGCTGATCTTAAACGCCTCGCCAATCTCTTCTTTGAGTTTTTCAGTCGTCTGTCTCGTATCGAGTCCCCAGAGGTGGTCCGCTGAGTGAAGCTCCACCTTGTCATTGTCTATGACTAAATAGACAGGCGTTTTGGATTGACCGGTGAACACAATACTGTCATAGCCCGCGAACTTAAGTTCCGCCCCAAAATGGCTGCCCATGTTCGCCGCGCCTATAGTGTTGGTCAGCGGTGACATAAAGACAACAGAAGTTCTGGAGGCCGATGGTGTCGGTGTCCCAGTAAGTGGCCCAGTGTTAAAACTGAGTATATTCTCAGGGCTGAAGGCGTCTGCCCCATGAGGCATTTCATCCCACAGCAGCGCGATTCCGTAACCTTCCCCACCCAGATATTGCTTTATGTAGTCCTGATTTAAAGATTCTTTAGTTATGTTTTTTGACGCCAAATCCACGCGCAGAACACAATCTTTATAGCCTTTCACGCTCTCCACCTCCTACCAGCTCAGTGCCTGACGCGGACAAATTGAAACGCATTCGGGAATACCACCGCAAAGATCGCATTTAAACGCCCGAACCTCGCCCGTAACCTGCGTCATGTGGATGGCATGGATTGGGCAGGCTTCGACACAAGCTTCACAGCCGGTGCAGCTGTCCAGGATCGCAACGGCACCTGTAAAGCCGTCTCGCTGAATGGCTTCAACCGGGCAAACAGAGGCGCACGGCATATCGATACACTGCTGACAGACGGTTTGGGTAAACTTTCCAGGCTCTTTGCTTTCCTTAATCTTTACACCAGTCGATTTGGGATTGACGGCGCCGAAGTGCTTCAGTGAGCAAATGGCTTCACAGGCACGGCATCCCTGACATGCCCTTGCGTTTGACAATACTTTCACGACACCTGGAATCACGTTGTCACGACCTCCTTCTGTGGTCCTCGAGTTGAGGCGTTACGGTTTTCTAAAGACTCATTTTGGCGGCAAATGGCAGGCAAAGGCCCACACGACTCAGCCGCAAGCAGGATTATCCACCTCCGCCGAGCGGCATAACCAGAACCTCATCCCCCTCTTTCAGCAAGGTTCGTTTATCCCTGATCTTTCCGTCGATGACGACGGCAATCCAGCTTTGGCTGACAGGTAAAGTAAGCAAGGTCAAAAGATCCTGAACCGTACCTGCAGCTTTGAGTTCAACAATTTTTTCTTTGTAACCCAGACTGGCGGCAATATATCCTGAGAATCTGACATGAATGAGAATTCATTCCACCCCCTCTGTTTGATTAAATTCGGGCTTTCCAGTTTTCCCCCAAAAAAACAGCAAAGTCCACCCCCCGATCCGGCAACTACCGCCAACGAGAATGGACTCCTTTGCTATGGGCAGGCGGAAGAATTCCTTCTTCCACCCATTGGTCCGCAGAACCTTACGAGCTCTATAATGTCTAAAACTAATTCAGGATCTTTGACCGAGAAGCTATTCGGTTTTAGTGTTTATAGCGCACGTGACTCAGGCCCCGCAAACTCGGAGCACTCAAACTCAGTTCAACCCAATGATACCCTAATTATCTCACAAATAACAATCACTCTAACTTCTTGACAGCATTGTTTTCGGTGGCTTCACGAGGCCATTCAAGCCACTTCAATTTACTCTGCAGCCACCTGATACATGATTTCATTTCGTCTCATTATCGCAGGTGTAAATGGCGGATTATATCTCGCTATAGTCAATTCAGAGAGGATCTTCCACCCATGAAGGCGGATCCAATCCTCAAGCTGCAATTGACGCGCCTTGAATCTCTCTTCACTCCAACCTCCAGAAAATCTGATCACCGCGAAAGTACCACCAACGCGCTCCTTGACGCTCACATTTGGGTCCTTGGGCTTTGGCAGTGTGTCCAGCGTGTACTCCGACGGCATTACAAAAGCCGTAGTGAAGTAATCATCTCCCTGACGGTTGATAACGGGCGAAGTCATAGAAATTTTTTGCTCTGTCTGATTTTGGCCACTAATGTAATTGAAAATTTCCTGAAATCCGGAATTCAGGTCACCACTTCGACGTCTGACAACTTCCGCAACGATCAGAGACGGATATTTTCTTAGCTCCAATGGGCCTTCTGAAAGAATCACCTCGTACTCCGGCTGTTCAATCCATGACATTTGAAATCACACTCCCCAATTCTCGAACTGCAGTGGGCATGGTGCGTTTACAAAAAATGTTAATTACTCAGACTCTGACAGCTTCAGCCAGGCGGACATAACTTTTGCCGCCACTGGTGCCGCGGCTCGGCCACCGCCTTCTCCGCGATATTCCAGCAGGACTGCCACGGCAATTTGGGGATCCTCAGCAGGTGCGAAGCCAATAAACCATGCATGGTCCTTGCTGTCGCTCTCTGTACTTTTTTCGTTTTGAGCAGTGCCGGTTTTACCGGCCACCTGAACACCGGAAATCTGAGCCCGTGTTCCGGTGCCTTCCTCAACGACGCTGACCATCATAGATTTAATTTCGGCGGCCGTCTCAGGACTGACCATATCATAGAGGATCTTCGCATCTGTCGTTCTCAAAAGGTTTCCTTCTTCTTTTTCTACTGACTTGACCAAATAGGGATGCATAATAGTGCCATTGTTCGCTATACCGGCGGCCAACATGGCCATTTGGAGAGGAGACACCAACAGTTTGCCTTGACCTATTCCAGTCGCAGCCAGTTCAGTTTTGCCCATGCTGTTATCGCCAATCCGGCTGTCTGTACGCGGCAAGTCAAAATCAAAAGACTTTGTGATCCCAGCGTCTTGTGCCTTTGCAATTAAGGTCGAGGCACCTATCTTCTGAGACAGTTCAGCGAAATAGACATTGCTTGAAACGGTCATAGCCTTGTGAAGATCGACGTCACCGTGGGCTTTTTCACCTGCGTTGGAGAACGTCATCCCGTCAATGACTGTAGTCCCCAGATCCTCGGTCGTATAATCCGCTTTACCAGCTTCAATGGCCGCCGCTGCTGTGATGACCTTAAAGATGGAGCCCGGCGGATAAAGTCCCATGGTTGCTCTGGGCAGCAATGGGCTGCTTTCGCTTTCAATGAGCGACCCCCAATTTTCTTCCAGATTTGAGGCATTGGGATTAAAATCCGGGGTAGAGACCATAGCCAAAATTTCTCCCGTTTTGGGATCCAGCGCTACAACCGCACCATGACGGTCTCCAAGCTGTTCTCTTGCGACGACTTGAAGCGCATGACTTATAGTCAGGCGCAAATCATAACCTTTTGGCGTCTCTTCAGACAGCATTTTTTGAATTTGTTGAAAAAACTCCAGATTCGATTTACCTATCAGCTCACTGTTATACTTCGCTTCCAGCAAAGTTTTCCCATACACACCAGAATTGTAGCCAATGATATGCGCATACAGCCTTTTTTGGGGATAATTTCTGATCTTTGAAGTTTCTGAGGGCAGGGTTTCTGCAAGGACTTCACCGCTTCTGTCAATAATCCTGCCTCGAAGAACTTCCTCTTCCTCTGCAATCAGGCGTTTATTAAAGGCATTTCCCATGATGTCATTTTTGCCTCTGAGTTCAAACCAAGTCAAAGACGTGATTAACAGTCCAAAGAGCACACCTGCCAAAACCAAGCTGTGCAGGATTCGGCTATTGATTGTATCCAGTTTCAAGTTGAGCCGCCTCCTTGCGTAGTATTTGGCCGGATAACGCCTGCAGCAGTCCCAAGGTCGCAAAGCTCGAGACCATGGATGACCCTCCATAACTCAAGAATGGCAGCGTGATGCCAGTCAGCGGAATCAGCTTTATGACGCCGCCTATTATAATAAAAGTCTGATAGCCTATAGTCATAGTCAGTCCAAAAGCGACTGCCTTCATGTATCTGTCTTCGATCCTGAGGGCAAGTTTCATGCCCCTGTACAAGAGGATAAAAAACAGCATAATGACGGCGATCCCGCCCAGTATACCCAGCTCTTCGCAGATGGCTGCGAATATAAAATCTGTTCTGACCGCAGGTATGAATTTGGGATATCCCATACCTAAGCCACTACCAAAAAAGCCACCCGATCCAATGGCAAAAAGTGACTGTGTAATCTGATAGCCCGTTCCGCCTGTATCAATCCATGGATTAAGCCAGGTATCAACACGAACTTCAATATGGCTGACTGTTTTAAAAGCGATAAATCCGAGCACTGAAACAAGCCCTAAATTATAAACCGTGAAGAGCATATCGCGTTCAAAAACATAAATAAAGGTCATATAAACGCCAAAGATCAGCATGGCAGTTCCAAACTCCCGTTGAATCGCGAAGAAGCCCATCAGGATGTAGACGAGACCCATCATGACTAATTTGGGATCAATCTCACGTCCGGACCATTTTAGTCTGAGGCGCTCAGGTGTTGTTACGCAGGCCGCCATGAAAAAGACAAAGACGATTTTGCCGAGTTCTGAAGGTTGAAATGTATAGCCGCCAAGCTTCAGCCAGTTTCTCGCTCCATTGATCTCCGTGCCAAAGATCAGGGTAATCGCGAACAAAGCTATCAACAGACCATAGTGGAAGAAGACAGACCTGAAGCGTCCATGTAGCGTTGCATACAGGACGTAAACTAAGAGATAGACTAACACACCAATAAGAATCCAGTTGAACTGTTTGACGCCATTGACCGGTGACAGCCGATACTGCATGGCTTGACCAAGGCTTATCAACATGGCCACAATGGTCCAAAGGTAAGGATCTCCAAGACGGTTGAAACGAATAATCCAACCGACAAAATAGATAAGAAGCAACAGTGAGGCACCCATAATCAAAGGGATAAAATCTATGGGGCTTCCCATCAGCGCAAGCTGACCGAATAGAACCAGAATGGTCAGCGCAACCAGATGAAGTGGACCCCAGAAGTGCGTATATAGAGATGTTCCGGTTTTCGCCTTCATCCCCATCACCTTCCGCCTTCAGAAAAGACGAGATCTATCCTGCCCAGTGAGACTTTGTCTCCGTCTTTAAGTTCGACGCGTCTGTCCAGTGTTTTGCCGTTGAGCAGCGTCCCATTGGCGGACTCTAGATCCTCAACGAAAAATTTGTCCCCGACTTTGTCTATGCGTACATGCTCTGATGATACATATGGGTCAGGCAGAATAATCAGGCATTTTTTGGATCGACCGATTAGGGACTCCGGTCTTAAAATTGGATAAATCTCAGCAATGGATTGCGCGCCCTTTGTACCCAGGGGTGTCATGAGCTTCAGATGAGGCAGCAGAGCCGCAACCGAGTCTCGTCCCATCAACATGCGGATGTCTGTGTAAATGAGCTGAACGATTTTATAGATAAAGACGTATATGATCACAACCAGGACATATTTTGCTGCCATTGAGATTAATTCGACCATATCAGCACCTCACTTTCACTAATTTCTCCCAAGTCGTGCCGGTCGAATACCAAGCAGACTTATTCTGCCTTCATTATATCCTATTCCTCGAAAACAGGAGTGAAGAATTTGCAACAGAAATTCTACATTCCCGAAATTTCTCTTTACTCGTTCAGGTGTATTTTGGTATAACTCAAAATGTTATTTCTCTATTAAATAATATAGTTCATATTGTTTAAATTACATGCGGTTATTTGGCCTAATTTGCATAATATTTATCACTAGTGTATAATGTATTTAATTGCATTAAAAGGAGTGTGAAATTTATGCTGGAAGAAATCAGAAAGTTACCCCAAAAAGTCGTCGAAAACCTGGATGGTAACATAGGCAATCTTAAAGTTTATTTAGTTCAGGATTATGACCTTCAATTTCTGAAGCGCATGGTGACCTTTGGTCTTGGCATATTTGGAGATTTGGGCATGGACGAGTGGGGGCTGGTGCCTCAGGTCCGTCACGGCAACGTTTTCGTCCTTAAAGAGGAAGACAAAAAACGCTTGATTGGCATTGCGATTCTCATGAGAGATTGGGAAAATACAAATATGTGCTACCTCTTCGATTATGCCATTGCCGAGGATTTTCAAGGACAGGGGCTCGGCTATCATTTCCTGGTCTCAATATGCAAAAACCTTTACGAGCAGGATTTCAAATCTATGAGTTTAACTGTTGACGTCGAAAATCAGCCTGCCATCAAACTCTATAAAGACAAGATGGGCTTTGAAATTGTTGAGCACCGCAAAGACGAATACGGGAAGGGCCATGACCGCTACATCATGAAGCTTGATCTGAGTAAGTTTAGGAAGCTGTAATTTACGAAGAAAACCTCGCCGCATCGCCCTTGTCCCCAAGGGCGATGCGGCGAGGTTTTCTCCGTTTTGAAGCGTCATGCAAGCGTCAATGCAGCCTCATGCCACTGCTACAGCCTGCGTCCATCCCACTTCTTAAGCGCCACTCTGACGGAACGTGCCATCTCTTTACTAAACACCGCGCCTGTTTTTCTGGCGTAAAACATCTGGGCAAAATTCTCTGCACCATAACGATTTTTCTCGACAAACTCCTTTGCTTTGTCCTCGAACATCCTCTCAAGCTCTTCGGGTGTCAGCTTCCTGTAACGTTCCTCGAAAACGAGGAATTCGCGCTTGAACCTTTTTTGCTGAACCCTCACTGTATGCGGCTCATAGTATCCCAGACAAAGCATACAAACCGGAAAAACCCAGTCCTCAAGTCCTAACAGTTCTTTATGATACTCATAATTCTCCATGATATCCCCAATATAACACGAGCCAATTCCAAGGGATTCCGCTGCGATCACCGCATTTTGAGCCGCAATTAATGCATCCTCACAGGCAAGAATAAGATCAGATTCCTGAGGCGCTTCAAAGGACAGCCCCGTGTGCTTGGCAAACGCCTTTACATCTTTCGCCGAGAAGTAGTCAAACCATTTTTGCTGATCCGCCGCAAAAATCAATATCACCGGCGCCTTGGCTATAAAGGGCTGAAAATCACAGCTTTCACTTAAAGCTTCTTTGGTATTTGGATCTCTGATCATTATGATCGAATAGAGGCACTGATTTCCTGCCGTTGGCGCGGCAATAGCGGCATCCAGAATCAAATTCATGTGCTCATCTGAAATTGGACGATCTGCGTACTTCCGCAGAGAAACTCTGTTGTGAATAGTATCAAGCACCTTATTCAAAAGCGCTGCTCCTCTCTGATCACCCCCTCTCTCAGGGGGTTGACTAGGTGTTAAAACTTCTGTACAATACCCTTACGGGGTATGTTTTCCATCATCAATAAAGTGTCAGGAGGTCTTTACTTGAGACTCAAACTAACTCAAAAATCTGCACTCGCTGCAATTTTTGTAATGATGTGTGTGCTTAGACTTTGGTATGCCATTTTCCTGTTCTTTGCTTTTGGTCTTTATTTGACATTAAAAAATAAAAACAAAACATTCTGTGCCGGTTATTGTCCAATGGGTGCCATACAGGATTTAAGCGCTGCGAAGGGACCCAGAAGATTTCTTAAACTTCCCAAGGGTGTCAAACCCGCTGTCATGATCGTCTTTTGGGGCTTAATCCTATCAGCTGTCCTACTGGAATTTGGTAATCCGGTCGGCATTTGGCTGTCACTTTTCAGGCTGGTCCTATTTATTGCTGCCCTTAGCCTGCTCCTTCAGAATTTTTACGCCAACCGCACTTGGTGTACAACACTTTGCCCTATGGGAACAATCTACACAAAGACAATTCAACATTCTTCCAATACCTAAATTGACCGTACTCAAACATATTTTATGACTTCGACGAACTTATCCAAGCCTAATGCTAATGCTCACTTTTAGAATAATTTAAGATCTCCGTCTCAATCAAATACCAGCGTTGAACCAAATTCTCGAGTCTGAAATAATGCAGCACATAGGCTCCAGACAGAACGGACAGAATAAGTATCAGGATCCAAACCAATGCCTTCTCCGGCACATAGAGCGCTGCTCCAAAAGTAATCAAAAGGGCCGTGACCGTCATCATGAGAACCAATAGATGCACCAGCCGCTCGTGCTGAAGCCATTTGAGCCGCTCAACAAAGAGGGTGTAGACCTCAGCTGCAGGCTTGCCCGCTGCCAGCTCAACCCTAAACTCATTCTCCCAGATCCCGGCCTGCTTCAGCACATCAATCCCAAATTTGCGGCTTCTAAGCTTTGATTCTTTCACATTCTTTATTCTTGGCAAAGCCCCCACCCTTTCGCGGCACGCTCAAGTCAAAGCAGGCCTGTTCTACATTCAATTCTATACCGAACTGCAGAGATTGCAAACACGGAAGATGGGGTTGACGGAAAATGGCGTCAGCGGCGAGCGTCTATCAGCCCCGCCTTCCAGGATAAGCGCCAGCCGCTGACACCGCCTTCCATTGATAGGCGCCAACTGCCACTTAAAAGGAGCAAAGCACCCCCAAGCGAGGTGCCTTGCTCCTTTCATTTTTCAGTCTTTACCTTATTCAAACCCTACTTCATAATCTTAATCATCTGATTCGTGAATTCCACCGGATCTTCAATTGGCAGTCCTTCGATCAGACGCGCCTGATTGTACAGGAGACCGGTATAGAGTTCAAACTTCTCCTGATCTTCCTCAAAGGCCTTCTTCAGGGTCTCAAAAACCTCGTGATGGGTGTTGATTTCGAGAATCTTGTCCGCTTTGACGCCTTCCTGGTTTGGCATAGCGCTCAGGATCTTTTCCATTTCAATGCTGAGCTCGCCATCACTGGCAAGGCACACCGGGTGATGTTTCAGGCGCTTGGATGCCCTGACCTTTGTGACTTTGTCGCCCAGCTGCGATTTCATGCTGTCGAACAGGGCGGAGAAGGTGGTGGTATCGGAACCATCGGCAGACTGCTCTTCTTCGGTCTCTATGCCCAGATCGCCGCCGGAAACGTTCCTGAATTCCTTGTCACTGTAAGACATCAGGACGCGGATCGCGAACTCATCGACGTCATCCGTAAAGTAGAGGATCTCAAAGCCCTTGTCAGCGACGAGCTCGGTCTGCGGCATGCGGTCGATGCGCTCTGGCGCGTCACCAGTCGCGTAGTAGATATACTTTTGGGAATCTGCCATACGGCCCACGTACTCGGCAAGGGTCACCATTTTGCGCTCAGTGCTGGAATAGAAGAGGATCAGATCCTGGAGGTCTTCCTTGTTGATGCCAAAGTCATTGTAGAGGCCAAACTTCAGCTGGCGGCCAAAAGCCTTGAAGAAGGTCTCGTACTTCTCGCGGTCATCCTTCAGCATGGACAGGAGCTCATTCTTGATCTTGTTCTTGATGTTCTTGGCGATCAGCTTGAGCTGGCGGTCGTGCTGGAGCATCTCCCTGGAAATGTTGAGGGAGAGGTCCTCGGAGTCCACCATACCTTTGACGAAGCTGAAGTGGTCCGGCAGGAGATCGCTGCATTTATGCATGATCATCACGCCGCTTGAGTAAAGCTCCAGGCCTTTTTCGAACTCGCGGGTGTAATAGTCAAACGGAATGCTCTCCGGAATGTAGAGAATAGCGTTGAAGCTGACCTGGCCTGAGGCATTCATATGGATGTATTTCAGCGGCTTGTCAAAGCCGTAGTGCTTCTCGGAATAGAAGCTTTCGTAGTCCCCCGGCGTGAGCTCATTTTTGTTTTTTCTCCAAATTGGCACCATGCTGTTGACCGTCTGGAACTCTTTGTAGCTTTCATAATCGCTCTCAGTGCCCTCTTTCAGACGGCTGCGGGTAGTTTCGAGCTTGATTGGGTAGCGGATAAAGTCTGAGTATTTTTTGATCAGCGAGCGCAGGCGGTATTCTTCGAGATAATCGTCGTAGTTTTCGTCCTCTGTGTTGGCCTTAATGGTCAGGATAATCTCCGTCCCAGTGGCGTCCTTTTCTGCGGCTTCAATGGTATAGCCGTCCGCGCCTTTGGATTCCCATTTCCAGGCTTCGTCACTGCCATGGGCGCGGCTGATGACCGTCACGTCCTCCGCAACCATAAAGGCAGAGTAAAAACCTACGCCAAATTGACCAATGATGTCGTAGCCATCCTTGAGTTCATTCTCTTTTTTGAAGGCGAGAGAGCCGCTCTTGGCTATAACGCCAAGATTTTCCTCCATCTCGTCTTTAGTCATGCCTATGCCGGTGTCTTTGATTCTAAGAATGCGGTTTTGCTTGTCCGCGACAATTTCAATGAAATAATCCTCTTTGTTGAAGCGAATGGCCTCATCCGTCAGCGCCTTGTAATACATTTTGTCTATGGCATCGCTGGCATTGGAAATCAACTCCCGGATAAAGATCTCCCGGTGGGTGTAGATGGAATTGATCATCAGGTCTAAAAGTCGCTTCGATTCTGCTTTAAACTGCTTTTTTGCCACGTTTGAACGCTCCTTCTTCTCAATTGTATTTTCAACTTCAATTCCCAGAATTTTCTTTTTCCCAGTCTCCTGCTATCGTTGCCTGTACTTGTCTCAAGTACTCGTATCACCGCACTCGACTTCCTGCATTCATTCGCCCATTCCACCGCAAAACAAAGCGCCAAGGTGGGGCGACCCTGGCGCCAGTCTCATATTTAGGGGCATGCACTATTCGATTTCGATTTTTCTTGAAACTTCAGTTTTCTTGACCTTTGGTACGATGATGTTCAGCACGCCATCCTCAAGCTTCGCCTTGATATCGTCCGTGCTGGCGTCACCCAGATAAACCGTGCGCTGCATGGAGCAGTAGCGACGCTCTTTATGAACGTAATTCTTCTTCTCTTCCTCAGTTTTTTCTTCACGCTTGATGCCTATGGTCAGCCTGCCTTCATTCATATCCAGCGAGATTTCGTCTTTTTTAACCCCTGGCAGATCCGCATCTATTTTGTAGTGATCTTCTGCCTCTTCCACGTCCAATTTAAACGTGTCGCGCATCAGGCTGCGTGAAGGCATCCAGTTATCGCTAAAAAAGTCATCAAGCATGTTGGTGAAGTCATCGAAGCCACGCGGCCTGAGCGTGAGGTTCGAACGCCTTTGGTTGAAAGGAACGAGTCCTGACATGATTAACAACTCCTTTGATTTCAGATTATTGTTATTGAAGCGTTAGATTTAGGTTTCAACTTCATGAATGAGGTTGTTAGCACTCGCGCCCCTCGAGTGCTAATCTCTAATTATTATATACACCTTTTCTTAAAAAATGTCAATAATCCTCTGTTATTTTTTCAGTACTCACTCCGTCACACAACGTTCCTCCACCAGCACCGCCCTGACCGGCGACGCTTCAGCGCCCACAATTTTCAGCGGCAATGCAATCAGCTTATACTCGCCAGGCTCAATATTTTTCAGCATCAGACCTTCCAGCACCATGCATCCGGCTTCGAACAGGACTTTATGGCTCGGATGACCCGCCTGACCTCTTTCAATGCCAAGACCGTCCGTTCCTACGCCTTTAATGCCCAGCACTGCCAGATAGGCCGCAGCCGCCTGACCCAAATAGACAAACTCCTGATCAAAGGTTTCTGAAAAACTGTTTTTGGTCTTAAACAGAACGAAGTCGCCCCTCTTGAGATCGAAAGGCATTAAAATTTCCGGTGTGATTTCGCCTTCCAGAGACGTCAGTGAAATCACGCGGCAAGCCGTCATCACTGAGGCGAGTGAGACCTCATCAATGGCGCTTCCCCCCGCCAGCATATGCAGAGGCGCGTCCAAATGGGTTCCTGTGTGCAGATCCAGCTCCAGTGTGCTGCTGGTCACGCCGTCTGTCTCTGCTTTCTTGTTGAAGGTCAGTTTTGGCTGCCTGGTCTCGTCGTTCTTGTAAACCGGCATCCCGGCGCGTATGGGTATGGTGATGTCATAAAGTTTCATTCGCCTCCCCCTCTTCCTTTGATTGAGAATCTGAGTGATCTGCATCAGGCTTTCCTGTGAGCGTCTCATTGCTTCCCGCCTCATAACGCAGCAGTTTGTCCGGATTGCCGCGGATATAGCTGACGATTGGATCCATCAGCTTCCAAGCCTGCTCAATTTCGCCCCAGGACGTAAACAAAGTTAAATCATCATTTAACGCGTCCAGGAGCAATTTTTCATAAGCTTCCGGCGAACGCTCACCTATCAGACAGTTCTGGCAATAGTCGAGTTCGCGTTCGACCACGGTCGCCTCAGCGCCGGGCCGAAGGACGTTGAACCTAATCTGGACGCCTTCTTCAGGCTGAACTTTTATCTCGATCAGGTTCGGCGTAATCTGGTCTCCAAGTTGGCCGGCGAGCTTTGTCGCCTTCATTTGAATTTCAATAGCTGTCCTTTTTTCACTAAGGCGCTTACCTGTCACCAACTTGAAGGGCACGCCGCGCCAGCGCGGTGTGTCCAGTTCCAGGACCAATTCAGCAAAGGTTTCTGTTGTAGACTGCGGCGGAATCCCCTCCTCCTCAAGAAAACCTTTGACTCCCTCCGACGCTGCATACTGCCCGAAGCGGCAGCTCGCCGGATCCAGCGTCATCTGCGACAAAGCTTTAACTTTAGATGCTCTGACCGCCTCCGGCCCGAGGACGTCCGGCGCTTCCATGGCCACCAGCGCCGCCATTTGCAGCATGTGGCTCTGGGCCATGTCCCTCAGCGCGCCAGCCTGTTCATAATACGCCCCTCTGCCTTCTATGCCGATGGTCTCCAGTGCAACAATCCTGACTTCCTCAATATAATCCCTGCACCACACGGCATCGAAAATTGCGTTCGAGAACCTGAGGGTGAACAGGCTCCGGAGCATAGCCTTACCTAGATAATGGTCAATTCTGAAGATGGACTTCTCTTCAAAATGCTCACGAACCCCTTCATTGAATGCTGCTGCGGACACAAGATCGTACCCGAAAGGCTTTTCGAGAAGCAGCGCCGAGCCTGGTTCATCCGCAATCCCGCTTCTTTTAATGGCCCCTGCCACCTTGGCAAAAAATTCAGGCATAGTGGCCAGTATGAAGAGGGATCGCGTCGCAGGACCGTAGGTTTCTTCCAGTTCCGTTTTTAACGCCAAGAGGTCAGCCTGGGCACTTAAAGACCCAGGATCTTCCGGCTGCCCCAGCGGTTCGAAATCCATTCTCACATAATACAGTCTTTCCAGAAGACCATCCAAATGAACGCCGCAGATCTGCTCACACGACTTCGCGACGTAGGTTCGGAAGACACTGTGTCTGACTTGCTTTCTTCCCACACCAATAACGATGAGCTCACGGCCCTCCGCCATCAGTCTGGCCAGCGCAGGCAGCAATTTCTTACGACTCAGATCACCCGTCGCCCCAAAAATCCAGACAAATTCCATAAGTCTTATTCCTCCTTACGCGCCTCATGTCCTCCAAACTCATACCGCATCCTGCTCAGCAGTTTAGCGCCAAAGCCCTGACTCTCCGTGGCATAGCGCTTAAACAAGGAAAGCGCTATGGTTTCGACTGGAACCTTAAGCCTCAGTGCCTCTTCCACAGTCCATAACCCTTCCCCGCTGGACCTCACTACCGGAAGCAGTGCCTCTATTTCCTCTGTTGACCGAAGCGCCCTGGCAGTAGTCCCCATTAAAAAGCCTTCGATTATGGAACCTTGATCATAGACTTTTGCAATCTTTTCAAGGTCAAACCCATATTCGGATTTTTTTAAGAGCTCAAACCCCTCTGAAATGGCCTGCATCATGGCATATTCAATTCCATTGTGGACCATCTTGACATAATGTCCGGCACCGGATCGCCCAAAGTATCCATAGCCACCCTCTACCGCCAAATCGCTGAACAGCGGCTCCAGCCTGACAAAAGCCTCCCGTGATCCGCCGACCATCAAACAGGCGCCATTTAGAGCGCCTTCAGTGCCGCCGCTTGTCCCGACATCCAAATAGTCAATCCCCCTGGCGGCTAAAAATTCGGAGCGGCTGACGGAGTCCTCGAAGTGGGAGTTCCCGCCGTCAATCACCACATCTCCGCCTTTTAAATGCGGCAGCAGCAGATCAAGAGTGTCATCCACCGCGTCCCCGGCTGGGACCATCATCCATATGATTTTGGATGGGTCGAGCTGCTGTACAAAGTCACCCGTATTGGTAACCGCATTGAGGCCTTCCAGCTGAAGTTCCTCCGCGCGCTGGGCTGCGCGTGTCAGGACAACAACGTCATGCCCATGTCGGATCATATTTTTCGCCAATCCAATGCCCATTTTCCCAGCGCCGATCAATCCAATCTTCAACCTAAACCCCTCCTCAGTTGTTGCTCAATTCATCAGACAATCCACACAACCAACCTTACCGAACTACGGCGCCAAAGGGTACCAGGGAAAGCTGGGCAAACTTGAAATGCTGCAGTCCAAAAGGAATCCCCACGACCGTGACACAGAACAACGCGCCTATGACGAGATGCCCTATAGCCAATTCCCAGCCAAAGAGCAGCAACCAAAGAATGTTCATAATTAAGCCGCCAACCCCGAAGTTACCAATCACCACTTCCCGGCCAAAAGGCCAGAGGACCAGGCCGGCGATTTTAAAACACTGGACGCCAAAGGGAATGCCTATGACGGTGATGCAAAGGAGCAGGCCTGACAATGTCCAGGCAATTGCGCCTATGACACCGCCAAAAATCAGCCAGATCAAATTGCCTATAAAACGCATCACGCCACCTCCTGCTGTTTTATTGAAAAGACGTCTTACGGAGTCTCCACAGTGCCATCCTCGTAGCGCGCGAATCTGCCAGAGCTCTGTGGATTAACGGGATCAGAACGCTTCCACGGCCATCCTCCAAAGGCAGTGGCCTGATAGTCTCTGGACGCCGCCACAATTTCTTCTCTCGTATTCATGACAAATGGGCCGTACTGAACCACAGGCTCGTTGATAGGCTCTGCTTCCAGCAGCAAGAACTTAGCCGCGGTTACGCCATTGACGACTTCAACCTCTTTTCCTCCCATCAGTGCGCAGCCATGATAGGAAGTCAGCACCTCACCGTCAAGGCTCAGACTCTCACCTTCATAGAAATAGAGGGTTCGGTTCAGGGTCCCACTCACCGCCGGAAGCGTCAGCACCGCCCCCGGTGACATTTCTGCCAGCCAGATTGAGACGTGGTTGGCTTCAGCTGCTGCCCAGGAATCCGGTGTAGGCTTCAGGCTTTTGACGTTATCGATTTGGCCGCTGATCAGGCGAATTGTGGTTTCACGACCATCGGCAGCCGTCTTTGTTACTATGGGTATTTGCTCTGACCACAGCATCTTATAATTCGGTTTGACGAACTTGTCCTTCGCCGGCAGGTTGAGCCAAATCTGAAAGAGTTCAAGAGGATTGGGCCTGTCCTGATGGACCATAGGGAACATCTCCGCATGCTGCATGCCGCTGCCGGCGGTCATCCACTGGACGTCGCCGCCCCCGTAGCGACCTGTGGCGCCGCTGGAATCCGAATGGTCCACAAGACCTTCGAGGACTATGGTCACGGTCTCGAAGCCTCTATGGGGATGCTCGGGAAAACCGGGGACAGTGCGGCCGTGGTACATGCTCCATCCGCTCGGGTTCTGAAAGTCGCTGCCCAGGCTCCTGTTCCCCAGCTGCTTTGCCGATGGTCCCTGGTCCTCATTCCCCTCAGGATAAGCATCCTTATGGTGAACGCAGAACAGGAAGGGGTCTTGTACCGGCCAATTAAATCCCAAAGGGAAGGTTTTAAACGTTTCATTTTTTTGTATCATCTCGAACCTCCATAAACTTTAGTTTAGTGTCAGACGCTGTGATACACGACTTCAACGCCTTCAGGCTTCAGTCAAGGAATCCCTCATAGAGGGGAAATCGCTCAGCCAGAGCCACCACAGCCTGTCTGACTGCATTCAGGACTTCCGTATTCTCATGATGATCCGCCACCCGTGTCATTAACTCAGCGATCTCCCGCATTTCCTGCGGTCCCATGCCTTTGATGGTCATGGCTGTTACGCCGACGCGGACGCCGCTCGTCACCATAGGTTTTTCCGGGTCCTGCGGGATCATATTTTTGTTGACTGTAATGCCGACGCTTTCCAGCACCTGTTCAAAGCGTCTGCCCGTCAGCTTCTTTGTTCTGAGATCAAGCAGCAGCAAATGGTTGTCTGTTCCACCAGAAACGAGTCTGAAACCACGCTCCTCAAGGGCCTCACCCAGCGCTGCGGCGTTATCGACGACTTTCTTTGCATAAGTCTTAAACGTGTCGGTCATGGCGTAACCAAAGGTAAACGCTTTGGCTGCCATGGTGTGCATGTGCATGGAGCCTTGTATGCCCGGAAATACAGCGCTGTCAACAGCCTTGGCATACATCTCTTTGCACAGGATAAAACCGCCTCTGGCACCTGCCAGAGTCTTTGTCGTTGTGGAGGTTACAAAATCCGCGTGAGGCACCGGGCTCGGAATGACACCGCCCGCAATCAGGCCAGCAATGTGGGCTATATCCACAAACAAATACGCCCCTGCGGCGCTTGCTATTCTGCCAAGTCGTTCATAGTCAATCAGCCTCGGGTAAGCGCTTGCGCCGGCGACGATCATTTTGGGCCGGTGCAGCTGCGCGAGGCGCTCAACGCTTTCATAATCTATGGTCTCAGTGACCGGATCAAGCCCATAGTCAAAGAAGGTATAGGTTCTGCCGGAGAAGTTCATGGAATAACCATGGGTCAAATGACCGCCCTGATCCAGCTTCATCCCCAGAATGCGGTCTCCGGGCTGCAGGACTGAGAAATAGACCGCCTGATTGGCGCTGGATCCTCCCAGAGGCTGAATGTTGGCATGCTCTGAACCAAAGAGGGCTTTCGCGCGTTCCACCCCAAGGCGCTCCATGTCGTCCATGACGGCGCAGCCCGCATGATAGCGCTTCCCCGGGTAACCTTCTGCGGTTTTATTGGTGAGCACTGAGCCCTGGAGCTCCAGAACCTCTGCGGGAACAAAGCTTTCTGAAGCGATCAGTTCAAGACCTTTCCTCTGGCGCTGCAGTTCTCGCTGACAAATTTCGTATAGAACCGGATCTGAGTGCTTTAATCTTTCGAGTCTGTCTGACACTTTCTGACACCTCCGCAGAATTAAGGGTTGCTTATTTGGAGAATTTTGAAAATTTCATTCCAACGCATTTAGACGCGTGCCGCCACTTTAAAGTCTTGCTTTTACAAAGCGCTGATAGAACGCCTTCACAATTTTACTCAGGGGCGGATCCAGCCTGGAGAAAACCCGGTGCCGCTCGTTGTCTGTCAGGCCAAACTCCGCTTCTGCAATGGCACCGGCCATACAGGCAATTGTGTCACTGTCCCCGCCTATGGAAATTGCGTTTCTTATGGCATCCTCCAGGCTCTCGGATTCCATCCAGGCTCGAATGGCTTGCGGCACCGAGCCCTGGCATGAGACCTCAAATTGATACCAGCCGCGTATGCTGTCAATGGATTCGCTGAGATTATAATTAAATGCCGACTCAATATAGGCGCGGACTGCTGCCCTGTCTTTGCCGGTTCTGGTCAGATAAACGGCGCTGGCTATAGCCTGTGCACCCTTGATCCCTTCCGGGTGATTGTGAGTGACTTCAGCCGTTGCCTTTGCGACATACAAGACTTCCTCCAGGCTCTCGCAGGCCCAGGCAACGGGACTGACTCTCATAGCCGCGCCATTTCCAAAGCTGTTATAGGGCTGTTCAGAATCAGACATTGCCCATTTTGCGAAGCCGGAACCAAAGCCGGCATGGGGATATCTTAGAAAATAACTCCTGTAACGCTCAGAAAAGGCTTGGTTTCCGAGAAGCGCTTCCATGGTCGCCACCGTCAAAACCGTATCATCCGTGAACCGGCTGACGTGAGTCCATAACTCAATATTTTTGGATTTGTGATTATGGTGTTCAAAAAACGAACCGCACATGTCACCATAAATAGCTCCCAGCACAGACGCCCACCCCCATAGTCCTTCACTTCTCAACAAAAGCGTTTTAGCCGATGGTCACTGAACCATAATAAATCAGCTTACACTTGGCATATGTTTGGAATAATACCCTTCCGCAAAAAAAATACACTCCCGAATCCTTTCAAGTCGGGAGTGTAACTTTAAAGCATCTGTGAACTTGTAGTATAACAGGACTTAATTTTTACTGAAACTGCGTGACCACTTCAATGACCTCAGGCAGGTCCATGCCAATCTCTCTGAGATACGCTGCTGTAGGGACGCCCTCAGCAGTCCAGCCCCGGCGCTTGTAAACCGCGTCCGTCAGCTTTTCATACTGGTCCTGTCGATACGCCCGCA
>Ga0302240_1000353_pt1 | contig 49038 bp, 48 predicted proteins | sample AAG_UR_His_MG_FD_193538 | JGI IMG/M metagenome (GOLD analysis project Ga0302240, IMG submission 193538) | Enriched activated sludge microbial communities from anaerobic digester in WTTP, New Holstein, Wisconsin, United States - AAG_UR_His | ecosystem: Engineered > Bioreactor > Anaerobic >... | reverse complement strand
TAACAATGAAAGACATAAAAAAGATATAAAATGACAAGAATAGTTTATAAATAAATACAACTCTAAAAAAGTGGTTCGGGTTCTGTTTATAAGGAATGACCCTTTCCCAAAATATGAAACGCTTTTATGATTGTATTTTTATACTATTGTCTTTTCCTTTAGAATTTTAAAGAATACTTCATCTTTAATAAAAAATGCTTGCAACATATAGCAACTACATCCAATTAAAATTTGAACAATTGTCTTTATAACGGAAGGACTCATCTTATAAGTAGCCGCAAACACAACTATAAACATAATAATAGCCATAAGTAAGTATTTTATAAAAGGGGAAAGAAGTATTTTTAGATTAATTTCCTTTCCCATGATCGCAAATTGCATAGCAACCGATAAGTAACTAGAACATAATGTTGCAATGGCCGCTCCATAAAAATTAAATTTTGGAATCAAAACAATATTCAATAGAATATTTAATATGGCTGTGGAAGTATATGTAATCGTAAGTATCTTAATTCTGTTAGTTGCCGTAAAATATTGTTTTCCCGATATGCCTTCCAACGAGTTGGATATAATAATCGGACATAAAAGATATAAGGCGGCTATGACCGGAAAAAAGTCCTTTCCCAAGTACCAAGGAATAAAACCCGATGCCAATATTCCAATACCAAAAGCCATCGGGCAAGATAAAAATAAAGATATTTTAGCAGCCCGAATAATTAAATCCGATATGGTTGATTTATTGCCTTGTTTATGTTCGTTTGCAATACGAGGCATCATGACTGTACTGAGAAGCGTAATAAATGTTAAAGGTATCATAATAATTTTTTCCGCATTATCATAAAACGCAACTTGGGCAGTCTGCTTCGTAAACCATTCAATCATGATTTTATCCACTTGCAGATAAAGCAATAAAGCAACCGTTGGCAGGAAAAGCAATAGCGAGTCCTTAAAATGCTTAAAAAGACGGTGAATATTAATTTTAATTGGCCCAATATATTTGCCTAATTCAACATAAGCAGTTAAATTTGCCACCAGAATAGATATGCTTAAAATAAGCAGATATTTGCCAATGTCGTCACTGTTTTTAACAAATATGAATATGCAGATAACCCCTGCAATTTTAGCAAAGAAATTTTTAAGTACCGCTGGGCGCATATCCTCCACACCCACGTACAGCCAAGTACAATCCACATAAGCCGCTAACAGGAAAAAGTAATAGTACAAAAAGTAGATAGTAAATTCTTTAAGACAGAAAGCAACTGCAAAATAAACCAAACTCCCCACGATGGCAATCCCAATGCGAATAAGCATAATTTCCCAAAAAGTTTGGTTCATTTTATGCTTATCGTTGCGTTCGTATGCTATCTGTCTGTTGCCGTAAGTGTAAATTCCCAACAAAGTAAAAATACTGATCACATTTGTAACTGAAGATACATAACTATAAATACCTAAATTAGACGGACCTAATACCCGTGCCAAATAGGGTGTTATGATTATGGGAACTAATAACACAAATAATTGATAGAAGACATTATAAAGATAGTTCTTGGTAATTCTGTTTAACATAATCGATCCCCGACAATACTTTGCTGTACAGTGTCAAACACCATTTCAGGGGTTATCCAAGAAAAACATTCGTGGGTATTTTTGTAGCAAATATTAGATAAACATGGCTTACAAGGAAAGTCTTTCGAAAGGATATTCACGACGCTTTCGGCCCGTGGAGCAATAAACTTAGGATCACCCTGGGCAAATAGGATTGTAACAGGAATTTTCAATGCCGCACTTAGGTGCCCACAGGAACTATCGTTGCAAATGATATGAGTGCATATGCCTAATATGGCTAAATACTCCTTTATGTTTCGTTTGACAGTTATTACGCTATTTCTAAATCTTTCATCTACATTTGAAATAATATCTTGGACAAATTGTCCATCGTCGGGCCCACAGAATAGGCAAATCGCCATATTAGGATATGTATTGAGCAATAAATTAATCGTCTGTGCAAATCCTTTCCATCTTCTACCTGGGACACTCGCACCCGGATGAATGCCTATAATGATTTTGCTGGATAAAAAATGTTTCTCAATAAATTTTTTCCCTATTTCTTGTTGCTCTACAGACAAAAGCATACTGGGATAATAATTCTGGGCAACAAGTCGGATACCTAGACATTCAAACAGTTTCATTAATCCGGTTACTAAATGTGCCTGTGGGTCATACGGAACGGTAAATGTTTGTAACTTATGCAGATTGGAAAAATCCATCCCAACATATTGCTTAGCTTTCATGAAACTCATAAACAGAATAGTTGATGGAGCACCAAAAGGTTCTATTGCTATGTCAAATTGTTTTTTGCGTACTATTTTTAAGATAGAAAATATATCTTTAAGATTTTTTATTATTGCCTTTCCACCTAACATAGCACGTGAATTACGGAAACAAATGAATTCATCTACTAAGTTTTGGGAGGATAGAATGTCCTTCGCCCAAATAGCCCCGATAAACGTAATTTTTGCTTTTGGGGAAACCTGTCTAAGCATACGAAAAAACGGTGTAGCCATTACAATATCCCCTATCAAATGCGGATAGACTATTGCAATAGAATCCATATCATATAAATTTAGAGAGTTTATCGGCTTCTTATACCAAAACAATGAGCGAAAATACACTAGCAATCGGAAGATTTTTTTATCCAAGCGATACTTATATTTCATTTATATAATCCTATTCCTAAACACTGTCAAAGTTACTTTTAGAACTATATACGGCAAAAAAATACAAACAAGGGTATAAAACAAAGATGGAATATATCCCCTGATAATCACTTGGAACAAGAATGGATATAAAACAGAAAATAAAATCAACCCATGCGTATCAGTACGAGAATGCAAATATAGATTTTTTAATTTTGAAACTAACCATCCAAGTAGAAATGAAAAAAACATACATCCGACAATACCAAAATCCATATAAAATTCTGTTAGCCCGGGAAAAGCTTCACCTTGCATGACGGCATGATCACCGGCCGCATAACGGAGGACGTCTCTAAAAGGAGCATCAGGTTTATCGGGCCATATAACTCTTGGAATAAACATAACAAGTGTGTATAAGATGGTTTCTTTGCCCCATAGATAGTTTGTTTTTTCAGGCACAGTAGCCACAACAAAATAATACATTTTATATACTCCAAAGTTTGAACGCATAGGATAAAGGATTGTATCCATATTCCATTGTGTTTCTACTTGCACCTCTCCTCCGGAACGCAATCCCCAACGTGCAGCTTGTACAGTTGCCGAAATTAATAAAAATAGCGCCAGAGCAATAGCAATATAACGCATAGGTATGTTTTTTGCACGTTTAGTATAATAATATACAATAGGTGCAGCTAATAATATTAAAAGTATCGCCCGGCCTCCGTTAAGAATGAGAATTGTTAGTGTTATAGCAAACATAATAAGCTTTACTAATCTGCTACGACCACATGTCAAGTAATACATAAAGCAAACAATCATGCTAGTGGAAAATTTCCATAAAAAACCCATGCGAGCAAAAATTTCATTAACTTGTGCGTGCCCCAACTGCCCTAGTGTAAATATGTAAATAATGCTATAGCCATTTGCTATAAAAAATATTACGCAAAATAGCGTAAATACAATCCAGAGTATAAAGCTAAAAAAAGCTATATTAGTTTTATCAATTTTAGTTATTGGACTGTATAAATGACTAGTTCGATTCGGGCTTTTTCTAAAAAAATATCCAATATAAAATACGATATAAGACACAACAAAAATCAATGTTCCGCGTTGACAACCGTATGAAGGATCCTGTAAATCATAATATGCAACAACTGTGTTTTTGATGATATCAATCATGGGCTGGATTAAAAAAACACAGAAAAATAGAAATGATGAAAACAAAAAAGGATCAAAAATAAATAAATTTTTATCCATTAATTTTGTGCTTAGTAAGATAGAGCAAAAAATAAGACTAATTAGTAAAACAGTATAGTTGGATTTATACAAAGAAGTAGCATTTATAGGAAAATTTATAGCAAAAAAGATACATAACGTAAGCAGTATAAATAAAATTAAATTATTGTAACGAATTCCACTTAAAATTTTCATTCCCAATCCAAAGTTAATTTAACAGTTTTATCTAGATGTCGGCTGTACACTATTTGGCGAAAGATGTAACAAGTCCCCTATTTTTTTATCCCATTCAACTGGGGAAAATCGTAGAAAACCACTGCTACTTGTAAGTGTCAATTCTCCAAAAAATATTTTTCCATTGATTTCGTAAAAATCTACGCGTATATGTGGGATATTAACTGATAAAATAGCCGCCAATTTTTTCATTTCTTCAAATGACTGAGGGCATTTAATAGTTTTTTGAGTGTTTGGATAGGAGTTAGTAAGAGGGAGATGATTAAAATCCATATCAAAGAAATCGCATTTAATTTCGTCATTACCAAAATGCCTATCCGTAACTATATAGCATAAATGGGGAACTCCATGAAAGCAAAAAAACTTATAATCATACAATTCATGTATTTCTGTATCTTCTATATACTTTTCAGCTATGATGCGAGGTTTTAGATCTTTATAAGGCCATTCACGCCCTTTCCAATAGTAATTATGATTAAGAGACTTATTTATTTTTTTGCGGGCCGCCTTATAATCAAATTTAGATATATCACTGCAAACCACTACTCCGCCACTGTCATGCGTACATTTAAGTACAAATTGACTAGGGAGTTTTTTAAAATCAATATCATCAAATTTGTCCCATACACCAAGCATTGGGATAACATATTGGGACCCTATAATATCTGCTACATATTTTTTGACTTCATATTTATCCACTATAGTGTTATAAATGTTTTTACGATCGTGGAGTTTAAGCCATTGAAGTTTCTCGTTAAAAGTTTTGGGATTTTTAAGATTCAATTTTTTCCCAATAAGTGTCCAATAGGCAATTTTAAGATATATTTCATCACTCATCCAGTTAAAAAACCCCATACTGCCAAGTTTTACAAAAGCAGCCATCGGATTTTTAAGGTATTTAATAATTTTATTCCATTTTTTTATCATTTCCCCAATTCCTCCACGACTTTTAGCTGATTATAAAATATATTTCTCTTTTCATTCAAAATACTGCTCTTGTATTCTTTAGCTACTTCTAAATTGCGTTTACTGTACTCCGTCATTAATTCCGGATGTGTAATCATTTGAATAATCATTTCGGCATATCCTTGCACATCATCATAATGGATAAGACATTCCTGTGGCAAAATTTCGGGAATACCGCATACCGGCGAGGAAATAACCACAATACCTTCTGCCATAGCTTCTAAAATCACACGCGGCAACCCTTCGGCATGTGTAGGGAATACAAATAAATCAGAAGCTCGTATTTTTTTGCGTACTTCTTCGCCGCTTGCCATTCTGCCTAGGAAGTAAATATGTTTTTTAATACCTAAATCTTGGGACATTTTCTCAAAAATAGGACGCAATTTTCCATCCCCTACAAACCATACATCTACATCATAGCCGGCATCCAAAACTTTTTTAGCCGCTTGGATAAGAACAATATGCCCCTTGCCATACCCCGTAAATGAATTGGCAACATGAGAAATAATATATTTGCTCTTATGCGTATAAATTTTGGGTTCAGCAAATTTGTCATCTGGCAATTCTACCGATGAATAAGATCCGGTAAAATATTTACTACTATATGGATTCAGTAATACTTGGCAAGGGTACTTTTTTTGTAAATAATATTTAGTAACATACGAAACTCCTATGGCTTGACGGCACATTTTTTTCAAATTATGCGTCCAAACATAACGAACTACCGGGCGGACAAGTCCGCGCACAGTTCCTTTGGCAAAATACTCCCATGGGTCTACAACCACTTCTAAGGCATACGGCTTTTTAGTATGGGCAAAGATTGGCAAAGTTGTATTAGATACAACCCCAGGCACACGAAAAATTGCACAATCACATTCTTTCACATACTTTTTGATTAATAACTGATTTGTAAAGTAGTTCTTCGCAAATTGCTTCACTCCTCTTGAAGGAAGAATGGGCAAAAAATGTACATGCGGCCCGCTTGCTAATTTGCAATTTTGAGGGGCACTATCCACATGTTCTGCACGCACAATAGCATAGACACTATCAAAAACAGATAAATAACGGGCATAAAAAGAATAGTCAAAAACAGATTCTACATACACATTTTTTTGCTTGTCTATGTAATAATGTCCGTCTGCCACAACTAATAGTTTCATATTTTTTTCCTACTCTTTAAACCAAGACTTATTTATGCCAAATCATCTTGTTTATAATGCCAACATAACTTTGAATAATTTTAACCACTTTTGTACTTACATTTTTATCCGAATAAGATGGAACTTCTGCTATATCATCGCCTTGTGTATGCATCCCTACAGCCAAATCTACCGCTTGTAATACTTGTTCGCTGGTAACACTTCCAATGGTAAAAACACCTTTATCCATAGCTTCCGGGCGTTCGGTGGACGTTCGTATGGAAACTGCGGGAAATTTAAAGAAAGCTCCTTCTTCCGGTAACGTACCGCTATCGGATAGCACACAAAAAGCATTTTGCTGTAATTTATTGTAATCAAAAAATCCAAGCGGTTTATGCTGAATCACGCGGGAATCAAATTGAAAATTGCGTTGTTTAATATATTTTTTGCTGTGCGGGTGGCATGAATACAAGATAGGCATATCATATTTTTCTGCAATTGCATTGACGGCATTCATCAGAGAAAAGAAGTTTTTTTCAATATCTATATTTTCTTCTCGGTGAGCAGAGAGCAAAATGTATTTTTGCGGTTTAAGCCCCAATGTTTCAAGAACCCGACTTTGGTTTATTTTTTCTAAATATGTGCTAAGTATCTCTGCCATGGGCGAACCGACTACATATGTGAATTCCTGTTTAACGCCTGTTTGTAAAATGTATCGGCGGGCATGTTCACAATAACAGAGATTTACATCACTAGTTACATCCACAATACGGCGTATGACTTCTTCCGGTAAATTTTCATCTTTGCAACGGTTTCCAGCTTCCATATGAAACACAGGGATTTTAAGCCGTTTAGCTGACAGCACACATAGGCAGGAATTTGTATCTCCAAGCACAATCAATGCATCTGGTTTTACTTGAGACATCAGCTCATAGGATTTCGTAATCACATTTCCCATAGTTTGACCAATATTTTCTCCTACGACTCCAAGATAATAGTCAGGCTTGCGTAATTGTAAATCTTCAAAAAATACTTTATTTAATTCATAATCATAATTTTGCCCACTATGCACTAAAATATGTTCAAAGTATTTGTCACATTTTTTTATAATGGCAGACATTTTAATAATTTCCGGGCGAGTCCCGACAATTGTCATCAGTCGTAATTTATTATGGGTAATATTCATATTTTTCTCCCTTTAGCAATATTATTATAACTTGTAATGCGGATAAAGATTCTTATGCACACACATCCAATCCGCCAGCTCTGCGACCATATGCTCATAATCCGGAATACGGCACGCAAAATCAAACCGTGTCCGTTTTAGTGATTTATTGGCAGCCATTTTATTAACCGGCACAATGCGAATACTTCCTCCACGCATATATTTATTAAATAAGCCTAACAATTCATATTTAGAAATATAATATTCGGGTACTGTGTTATAAAGACCATGTGCTCTTACTTTTGCTGCTTCTTCAATCACCTTTGCTAACTGAAAAGTGGTTAATCCTGTCCATAATGCCCCAGTGTAGCCGTTTATTTCTCTTTGCTGTTGCATAAACCAATTCAATAAACCTATACCATTAGCTTTGATATCTGGACCGACAATCGATTGACGTAAAGTTAAATTTTTATTATCTTCTAATTCGCCCATGGCTTTAGATCTGTCATAAAAAGTAGTACCATCAGGCAAATCATCTTCGGTATATTTTCCACGTTTACCAGAAAACACGCAATCCGTACTCACATGGATAACTTGTATATCTGTTTCCCGAGTAAGCTCTGCCAAGTAGTGCGGGAAAAAACTGTTGAGATAAACAGCTTGGGACTTATTATTCTCTGCAAATTGATTGAGTAGCCCAATGCAATTGATTACAGTATCAAAGTGGTCTTTTTTTACAGCAACTCGCACCTCATTTGAATTTAGTGCATCCCCAACAATTGTTTTAATTAATTTAGACTGTGTACGAGCAAAGCCTGTAATGTCATGTCCTTGTTCCTGCAGATACAGGCTAACCAAATGTCCGGCCATGCCATTACACCCAAATACTAAAAATCTCATACAAAGATCTCCTATTTTGTTTCTGTCCCTTTAAGAAGTTCACGGACATACGATGTCGTCAATAATTTCTTGACTGTATCTTCTACATTTAAGCGATGTGTATTATGACTAGTATAACCCTCTTCTGCCATAGTCTGCACTTCACCTTGCAAAAAGTACTTATCATAGTTAAGATCGCGATCGTCTGTGCTTACTCGGAAATAACGGCCCATATCTTCCGAGCGCAATTTTTCTTCTCTTGTCATGAGCGTTTCATAGAGTTTTTCACCATGGCGAGTGCCGATAATTTTCACTTCGCCTTTTCCAAATAAAATCTGTACCGCTTTTGCAACATCGCTAATCGTTGAGGCATCTGCCTTTTGGATAAACAAATCACCAGGGTTGGCATGTTCAAAAGCAAATTTAACAAGATCCACCGCTTCATCTAAGTTCATCATAAAACGAGTCATTTCAGGATCTGTTATAGTGATGGGGGATTTTCCATTAATTTGATCAATAAATAATGGAATTACAGAACCTCGTGAACACATTACATTCCCATAACGCGTACAGCAGATTACACTACCTCCGCGTTCCGCCGCTACACGAGCGTTGGCGTAGACGACATGTTCCATCATGGCTTTAGAAATGCCCATGGCATTAATAGGATAGGCAGCTTTATCGGTGGACAAACAAACAATTCGTTTCACTCCAGCATTGATAGCGGCGTGTAAGACATTATCCGTACCTTCAATGTTAGTTTTAACGGCTTGCATCGGAAAAAATTCACACGAAGGAACTTGTTTTAGAGCCGCCGCATGGAAAATATAATCCACCCCGGGCATGGCGTCTGCAATGCTTCGTGGATCGCGGACATCTCCTACAAAAAATTTTACCTTCTTGGCAACATCCTGATATTTGATTTGTAATTCGTGGCGCATATCATCTTGTTTTTTCTCATCTCTGGAAAAAATACGAATCTGTCCAATATCCGTATGAAGAAAATGTTTTAATACTGTATCACCAAAACTTCCAGTTCCACCTGTTATCATTAAAGTTGCATTACTAAACTTAGACATAACTATTTACCTCCATGGCTTTGAACTAACTGTTGTATTTTGGCTTCTATCGCATCCACCACTATTCGTTTTGTAAAATTATTTTTGAAATAAGTACGCGCACACTCTGTACAGTCATGGAAATTATCGTAATGTAAAATAAACTCTTTCATATGCAAGGAGAAAGCATCTAAATCTCCAGCAGGTACACAAACCCCTGCTCCCGATTCATTAATAACGTCTGCACCGTATCCATCCAAAGCAGCCAAAATAGGGATTCCGGCTGACATATACCCCTGCACCTTGGAAGGTATCGTTTTGCTAATAATAGTTCCTGCTTTGAGCGTTACCAGACAAACATCCGCCAGTTTGTAATATTCGGGCATACGGTCTACGGATTGACGCCCATGAAATAAAATTAATTTTTCGAGTCCCTTTTGGTGAACTATTTGTTTGGCTTGTGATAGGAATATACCGTCTCCAACAAAATGAATCATAAATCCTGGTATATTTTTATTCTTTTCGGTGGCATTGATAATCAATTCAATATCTTGCGCATTACCGATATTTCCTAAAAAAACAAAGTCGATCGTATGATTATCTTGTTTAAAATCCATTTCTAGGTATTCTGAAGACGCCATGTGAGGAATATAAGACAGCCTCTGTGTAGGAATGCAGTTAACCGTTTCAAAATACTCAAAAAAACTTTTGGATTGAACTGAAATAGCATCTGCATGGTTATATAGCCATCGACTAATCCAGTGTATTGGTTTAAAAACTAACGGATTGTTACCTGGGGCCATCGCCTTTATGGATTCCGGCCATAAATCACAACAATACACATAAAGTGCAAGATGCTGTCTCTTAGCGATAATTACAGCCGGAAACATCATTAGAATAGGAGAAAGTTGATAAGAAAACACAATATCAAATTTGCGACTGTTTTTAATGGCCCAAAAAGAAGCTGACAACATATAGCTGAAATAGTTTAAAATGCGCCAAAAAACACCTTTTCGTCGTCCAATCTCAAAAGTTCTATAAATCTGTACCCCATTAATTTTTTCATCGCGATTTTTGCCATGTTTATATTCTTCTTTAACAAAACCGTCGTCTTCATAATTAGGAAGTCCTGTTAGCACTGTAACTTCATGACCATCCTCTACCAACTGTTCACAAATATCTTGATTCTGAAAGTGTTCCGGATAATAGTGCTGACAAACTACAAGAATTTTCATTTAGCCTTTACCTTATTTTTTTTCAGAATTATTCACTTTTTGACATGATTGTTGTTCCATCTGGTACACTCTCGTCATCTTGAACGGTTGCATTCACGCTAATTGACACCGTACTCCCAATACATACCCTTTGCCCAACATGGGCAAAAGCCCTTACTACTGAGTTGGAATATATGAGCGTATTATCTTCAACAGAACTGTCCTGGTGAATTTCTACTCCTGGATTTAACAACACACCGTTTCCTATACTAGCTCCATTTTGAACAACCACATTATTTAGCAAAACACAACCTTTTCCAATTGATGCAAAAGGACTTACATATGCACTACTGGCAATGATATTAGGGAACTCAAACCCAATCTCTGTTGCTTTATGATATATTTTCTCACGCAATTGAGTGTTTCCTATAACCACTATGAGTTTCTTGTATGTATTAAAAAGCTCAGGCAGATCAGAAATAGTCCCAACAATAGGTACACCACAAACATTGTGCTTTCTCGGATAACAATCATCTACGAAATAGCAATCATATGCTTTGCAGGCGTGCTCCATAACAACTCGCCCAAAACCACCTGCACCTACTAAAAGTAATTTATTTTTCATTAATTCAAAAGCCACCTTTCTCTATGAAATATACTGCGTAACCGATTGTGTACGAGCAGACAATTAACAAAGCATATAATTAGGTATGCGAAATATTTGACATTTACAAAATGACCAATTTTTGACAAGCATGACCATTAAATTGCACCAACGACAATCCTATTAGCCATAAGGTCCAAAAAAACAGATCAAATATATTCAGATATCTTTGTTATAAAAATTATCTTGTATTGTAGCAAAAATTTGAATAATTTGAACAGCGTATGTTCGTAAAAGACAAAAGAAATGAAAAAACAATGAATTTCTTTTATCTGTTCCAACACTGCTACTATCATTATTCCATTTATCGAGCTGTCTACTTCCAAATATGGGCATTGTCTTGTATATTTTTCTATTATCGTCAATATCTTTATTCTTAAACATATAAAAATCTATATACTATGGATTTTTATATGTTACAGTGTTCTCCTAAAGTATGGGAAATTTTTAAAGAAATAAAAAACAATGCCATTTATAAAGATACAAATATAAAATATCTTGAACTATATAATCCTTGTTTTATTAAATCATTAGCTCCGAATCCTACAAGACAAGAATTTTTTAGAAATTAGCAAATAGAATCGTTGAATCACTTATAAATCATTTTTTTAAAAATATATTATTTATCTAAAAATGAAATATAAAATTTTAATAAAAAAATATACCCTAATTAATGTAATAAACGCTATAACAAATATTTTTTATTGAAAATATACCCCATATAATATACAATTTTATAAATATTTTTTGGAGGATATTTATGGAACTTGGCAAAGAAATTGCAAAATTGAGAAAAAACATAGGGCTGACGCAGGTTGAATTATCTAAAAAAACAAAAGTTGGATTAAGATTGGTAAGATATATAGAACAGGGCGGCAGTCATTTCAGATACGATAAACTTGATATACTTTTGAAGTTTTTTGGATATCATGCAGAGATAATAAAAGATGCCGAGATTAGAATAAAAGAGCAGGAAAACACTTCGGAACAATTGCAGCTTGATATTTAACTGTAGTAGTGATAATGTTTGTAGTAGCCGTATTTCCCGTATGATAAACCTTCCTCTTTAAAGTGAGAAATTACAGTTCCCAAAATTTTAATATTGGCTTTTTGAAGTTTATCAATAGCAATTTTAGATAATTTTGAATTTGTTTTGCAGTGTTTAACCACAAAAATTGCTTTATCTACAACATGGCCCCAAAGCAAAGTATCACTGACCGGTATTACGGCAGGACTGTCGACTATAATCATATCATAATTCTGTTTTGCCCATTTTATAAACTCGGATAAAAGGGGGGTATTTAATAATTCAGAAGGATTTGGAGGTCTTATTCCGGAAGTTACTACAAAAAGATTATTTATCTCCGTTTTTTGTACGTTCAATCCGAAATCACGTTTCTGAGTATCATTCCAAATATTGCTTAATCCTTTTTCTGTTGATAATCTGAATATTCTATGGAGCCTTGATCTTCTAAGATCTCCGTCAATGAGAAGAACTTTTTTACCTATTTGCGCTATTGATATAGCCAAATTTGCAGCTAAATGGGTCTTTCCTTCTCCCTGAATTGAACTCACGACCATTATTGTATTTTTTTCAATATCATCTGTTAAGGTAAAATCCAGCATCGTTCTTATGTTTCTTATTTGTTCGGACATAAGATGATTGCCGTCCTTAAGCATAGTTTCATATTCTTTTTTGGTATGACCGTTATTTTTTGTTTTTTCAAAAGGCACAAACCCCAAAAAAGGAAGACGCAGTTCTCTTTCAACATCTTCAGAATTTTTAATACTTTTATCAATAAACTCGATAAAGAATATTATAATCAATGAAATAAATAAGCCGGATATGAAACCTATTGCCAAATTCAGCATTTTTCTGGGTATGTAAGGCTTATCCGGCGAAACAGCTTCATCAATAATCCTTATGTTGTTGCCGGAAAATTGGCCGGAAAGCTCTATTTTCAAACTTTCGATTATACGTTTAGTCTCCATTTCTATTTTTGACCGTATTGTAACTATTTGATTTTTTATGGATACGACGTCAGGGTGATTTTCCGTATATTTTGCAGTAAGTTTTGCATGTTCACCTTGTAAAGTTATTTCTCTGTTTTTAAGATTTTTTATAAAATCGCTGTTTACAACCTGAGGCAGTGAATTTAAAAGTTCTTCCTGTTGGCGGCTTTTTTCCGAGCTTTCAAGAGCTTTTATTACGTCTTGGGCCATTATAACACGGTTGCTTATGTTGTCTGTTACAAATGTTTTTGCAAGAGTATTTGCTATTTCTGAAGTAAGGTTTTTTTCGTAAGAAGATACTTCCAAATTTACAAGTCTGCTTCTGAGTACCGGCTTTACTTCTATTTGTTTTTTTAATTTAAGCCAGCCGTTGGGATTTTTAAACTCCTGATACTTATCGAGATTTAATGATTTATGTACTTTTTCCAAAATTGTTCTTGACTCAATAAGCTGGTATTGTGTTCTGTAATAATCCTCATCGCTTGCCCACGAATCGATGGAAGTTGTCTCAATTTTGCCGGAATCTTCTCTGTCTATCATCATGAGGACAGATGCTTTGTAAACCGGCTGTATGATAATATTAGCCGTTATTGCGCCCAAAAGGGCTAGCAGCGTTATTGTCAATATAAGCCAAAAATGTTTAAAAACAATTGATAAATAATAAGAAAAGTCAAGGGAATTATTTTGTTCAAAATTATTAGAATCAGTTGCCATATTAATCCTCTGGGTTAAAACATGCTTTGCGGAACAAATATTACATCGTTCGGCATAAGGTTTATATCAAGTGATTTTTTACCTTGTTTTGTGATTTGAGATATATCCACTTCAATGCTTTTCTGGACTCCGTTTTCCATTCTTAAAACTTTTACTTTTGACACTGCGGCAACAGGAGTGAATCCGCCTGCCGAAGTTATGGCTTCAAGCACAGTTAAAGATTTTCCGGGAGGAATCTGTATGGCTGACGGAGTTTTTACTTCGCCAAGTATGTAAATTGTAGTATTGCCGTATTCTTTAACAAATAGTGAAACTTGAGGGTTTATCAGATATTTTTTAAGTTCATTTGCTATTACTTCTTCCGCCTGAATTATAGATAAATCGGCGATTTTTACGTTTCCGGCAAGAGGCAAATTAACAGTTCCGCTTCCGCCTATTCTTAAAGTCCTGTCCATTCCGTTTTCCATAAATATCTTAACGTCCACTAAATCGCCCGGTTGCAGTATATAATCATTTGCATTTTTTAACTGAGCGATATTATTTGCAACCTGGACTGAAAGATTTGAATCGTTTTGAACTGACTCATTTGACTGTTTCTGCAAAGAATCATTCTCACATATTTTAGGCGCAGAAGCACACGAAAATGCGAACATGAAAAAAAACAATTGAATATGTATAAGATTACGCTTTGTCATATCAACATATTCTATAAAAAAATGTATTATTTGACAAGAAACAATCCGGAATAGTTTTTTAAAAATATTTAAAAGCTTTCTGAGATGTTTTTAAGTATCCCGTATAAATATGAAAAATTTGAATTAAAAGGATATATTGTTAAATACTTTTCGGTTAAAGACAGGGCTTTTTTATAATATTCATATTTTATCTGCCTGTTTAAAGAATCATTTTTTAAGCTTTGAACATAGAACATTATCAAATTATAAGCATAAACAGGATTAGGTGATAATTCTAAGGCCGATTCATAATTGTTAATTTTATTTTCTAAAGAAAGTTTATTTGCAAAAGTTATGTTTCTCCAGGCAATAGCATCATTTGCCGAAAAATAGACAGTTGCGCCAAAAAGCAGACAGAAAGATATTTTTATAAAATAAGGCAGTTTATAATATATGATTTTGTTTTTATTGAAAGAATACGATGATAATAAAGCCAGTACCGTAAAAAAAATAAAAGCGTTTGCCGGAATATGAAGATGAAAATCTACAAGACATGAAACAGAAATTGAAAAAACCGCACACAGAAGAGCGGTGAATTTAATCTTTTTTTCGTTATTAAAATTTTTGATGCGTTTAAGAAAAAAATAAACCGTGCATAATGCAATAATGAAAAATAAAATTCCCGCGGGATATCCTATTCCGACAAGCAATTCAAGCCAATCGCTGTGTATTCTTCTGGGAAAATCGTTTAATTGAATATCGAGATATTTTCCTGTTCCCATTGAAAATGCTCCTATGCCTGTGCCTGTTAACGGGAAATCATTGAGCATATTAAATCCCGCTTTATACAACGAAATTCTTGCCTGTTCTGAAAAACCTCCGGCATTTCTTCCGGAAAAATTATTTATCGCATCTATATTTTTGTAAATTATAAACGAAGAAAATAAAAATAAAACGGTAACAAAGAATAAATATAATATTTTTTTCTTTATTTGTGACGACATTATCCAAGACAGTATAAATAAAAATATAAAAAACGATATAAATAATCCAAGCATTGATCCTCTGGATTTGGTTAATATTGAAGTTATAAACAAGAATATGCACAGTATTGCACCTGCTGAAAATTTAAAGAAATTTTTCCTTATTTTTTCAAAACGGGTAAATTTTGGCAGAAATACGGCCATTGCTATAAAAAATGATGCTCCAAAAAACGAACCGGCATTGTTTCTGTTTACAAACGGTCCGAAAGCGTTGCTGAATTTGATTCCAAGAAGAAATTGTATGTATTCGCCTTTCTGAAATAAAATTCCGGTTATTGCCGCAGCAAAAGACGCAATAAGTATTGCATAAAAAAGTTTACGCTGTTTATCGCTGTTTTCAAAATTTTGCATTATTATAAAAAAAAGTGAAAAATATAATACAAAAAGATAAAGTTCCTGCAGAGTAAAAAGAGGACATATTGAAAAAGGGATAAAAGGCATTATTTTTAAAATTGTGCCTGGATTTGATATCTGTACTATGCAGAAGAAAATAAGCATTAAAAAGGAAATGATTATAAAAAAAGATGGTTTTGTAAAATAATAATTTTTTTTGGTTATAAATGTAAAGATCAGCACTGAAAACACTAATATTTGCATCAAAAACAAAGCCCACGGTTCTGTGCCGCCGAATGCAAACGGTATAAAGAAATATAAAGGAAATAAAAGCAAGTATTGAATATAATTCATATTAAATTTTTAATTCTTATATAATTTTTTAAGAAGTTTTATTTCTTTGGCATAGCCTTCTGTTTCATTTGGAGTTTCAAGATAAAACGGAAGGTGTGATAATTTAGCATGATTTATTACTTTTTCTATTGTTTTTATGCCCAAAATACCGCTTCCTATTTTTTGATGTCTGTCTTTGTGGCTTGATATTGCGTTCATAGAATCGTTTAAATGAATGGCTTTAAGGAATTTCAATCCGACGATTTTATCAAAATCAGCCAGCACATCGTCAAGTTTATTTACTATATCGTATCCTGCATCATGAACGTGGCATGTGTCAAGACAAACACCTATTTTATCGGAAAGTTTTATTTTATCAAGTATTTGTTTCAGCTCTTCAAAATTGCCGCCTATTTCGCTGCCTTTTCCGGCCATCGTCTCAAGCAAAACTGTAGTAGTCTGTTCAGGCTTAAGGACATCGTTTAATAAATCGGTTATATACTTTATTCCGGTTTCAAGACCCTGCCCGACATGGCTGCCAGGATGAAAATCGTACATGTTGCCCGGAGTTAATTCCATTCTTTTCAGATCATCCGTAAAAATTATTTTTGCCAGATCTCTTACCGATTTATCGGCAGAACACGGATTTAAAGTATAAGGAGCATGAGCGAGTATTTTTGTAAAATTATTTTCTTTACATATTTTTAAAAATAAGCGAATGTCTTCTTCATCAATCTCTTTTGCTTTAAAACCTCTTGGATTTCTTGTAAAAAACTGAAATGTGTTTGCTCCTATGCTTAAAGCCGTTTCAGCCATATGTACATAACCTTTTGAAGCCGAAAGATGACATCCGATGTTTAACATTTTTTCATCCTTTTTATAATTTCTTTGTCTTTTTGGCTGACTCTGTAAGATTCTCTTATTTTCTGAAGAGATTTGTTGAACGTAAAAATGTCAAGATTGCATTTTTTCAGGTAAGTCAGCGTTATTTCGGGATATTTTGCATAAGCTGTTGCCACGGTCCACGCCACAGCCATTTTTACGTAATATCCTTCAATTCTAATTTTATCGCATATTTCAAGAACTTTATGTATATATTCATCATCTAAGAAATAACATAACATCATAACAATCATAAATCTCAATTCAAATTCTTTTTTTGAATCCGAATAATTCTGTATAAATTTCCACACAGTTTTTCTATGTTTTTTTGTTATTTTAAGTCCGCTGCAAAAAATATCGCATACTGCCCAGTTATCTATTTTCGGAATGAATTTTTTTACAAGGCCAATAACGGTATCAATATCATCTTTTATAAACCCTATAAGCATTGACTGAATCATAATTTCTTCAAAATATTTAGGTTTTAATTTAAGATATGGCAGCCACGTGTTTTCCTTATATATTTCTTTTGCGATTGTTCTTATGAAAGGTATTTTTACTCCGATAATATTTTTTGCTCCGGGACATAAAGATATGTTGAATTGCCTATATTTTTGATCTGAAACATCGATTAATTTTTTTATTATTTCATTTTGCATTTTCAAGTTCCAGCAGCAGTTTTTTTATTTTTATTCCGCCGAGATATCCGCCTATGCAGCCGTTGGCTCTGACTACTCTGTGGCAGGGTATAAACAAAGGCAGCGGATTTCGTCCGTTTGCCGATGCGACGGCTCTTGCATGTGCGGAATTTGAAATTTTTTTTGCCAAATCCATATATGAAATGGTTTGACCGTAAGGAATTTTGACAAGCTCGTCAAGAACTTTTTTTGTATATACGGAAACTTCCGGATTCAAATTGAGTTTAAATTTTTTTAATCTGCCTTTTAAATACATATCCATCTGGCGTGCGGCGTTTTTAATGGAGCTTGTTTCACAAAATGCAAAACTCTCTAAGTCGGCCGGTTTTTTAAAATATAAGTTTGTAATTTTGTTGTTTTTTTCGGCTATAAACACTTTACCGATGACGGTATCGTAAGAGAAGATATTTTTTATTTTCAGCATATGGTTGTATTAGTCTATAAATTATGATGATTTTTGTAAAGTTTCAAAATAAACGCTAGTTTATTTTGAAAAATCTGCCGACGTAAGGCATTATTTTGAAAAACACCGGAGTAATTATTATATTTATCAGGCAGTAAAATAAAAAATTTACATTCAATTCTGCAGATTTATTTATAAAATCTCCCGGGATAAGCAGGTACAGCAGCAATATTGAAAAATGTGTAAATAAAATACATATAAAAACAATTATTATCTGTGTTACAGCCTGGTCTTTATTTAAGTTTCTGTTGAATTTGCCGGAAATATAGCCTGCAACAGTAAGCGTCAGTGCTCGTATTCCGAAGATGTCTGTGAATAAAATATCCCATGAAAGTCCGTAGAAAAAACCCGTAAGCTGTCCACGCATAGGGCCCTTATTTAAAGCTGTGTACACCACGTATAACAGTATAAAATTAGGGTAGACTGTATTGCAAACCAAATATTTCGGTATTATAAACTGCACTGTAAAAATTATAACGTAAAAAAATATTGCCGCCACAAAGTTAGGCATTTATTTTAGTTCCTCTTTATTCATAATTACGGCAACTTCATAAATTCTTTGATCTTGCATATACGGCCGGATCAGAATTTCGGAATAATCATCATATGGAGTTTTTGTTATTTCCGTAATTTTGCCTACGGGAATATCTTTGGAAAAAACGGAACTTAAAGGGCTTGTAACTATTTCGTCGTTTATATTCAGCTGTACCGAGTTAGGAACATGCGTTAATTTCAGGTATTCGGAATCTGCTCCCTCAAGAAGACAATCCGTCTGAGAATTTTTAATTTGTACAGGCACTGCAAAAAGAGAGTTCGTTATTAATGCTATTTTGCAAGAGGAATCGAATACTTCAATCGTTTTTCCAAGAATGCATATTTCACTGTTTCCCATAACAGTAACAACAGGCATATCCTTTGCTATTCCGTCTTTTAGTCCTTTATTTATAATAATCCATTTATACCATTGAGACGGATCTCTGGCTGTTATATTTGCAAATAGTAATTTTGTTTTTACCGGAACCGGCAGATTGAGAAGATTTTTTAGTTGAATATTTTCATTGTATACCGACTGATAATCTCTTAACTGTTCAGACAGCAGTATTATTTGTTCTTTAAGTTTTGCATTTTCATCATTTATTGTAAAAATTCCGGATACGTTTGATAATATTCTGTTTGAACTTGAAAAAGAATGCGAAGTTATGTTTATTCCCGGCATGAGAAAATGATATATAAGAGTTCTTAATGCGGAAACAGGCTGTGAAAGTCTTGCAAAAATCAATATAAAAGACAAAACGACAAGAATAACAAAAACCTTGTTGGTGTCTTTATTAAACTTATCGTTGTATGTTGTCATGATTTTATATAAGATTTTCTTTGCTGGCTAACTTTATATTATCAAGCTCTTCAAGATAAATACCGGTGCCTCTTACTACGCATGTAAGAGGATCGTCGGCTATATTTATCGGCAATTCTGTTTCCTGCGCCAAAAGTTCTGGAAATCCTCTCAGAAGTGCTCCTCCGCCGGCAAGAACGATTCCTTTATCTACAAGATCAGCGGCAAGTTCAGCCGGAGTTTCTTCAAGAGTATCTTTTATTACTTCTATTATCGTTTTAACGGGTTCGGACAGAGCTGATCTTACTTCTTCAGATGTAACTACTATCGTTTTAGGAAGACCTGTTACCTGATCTCTTCCTTTTACTTCCATGCTTAATTCTTCATCCATCGGGAAAACGGAACCTATTTCCATTTTTACCACTTCCGCGGTATTTTCGCCTATGAGAAGATTATATTTTCTTCTGAAATACTGAACAATCGCTTCATCCATTTCGTCGCCTGCAACATCTACGGCTTTTGAAACTACCATTCCGCCGAGGGATATAACCGCAACATCTGTTGTGCCGCCGCCGATATCAACTATCATGCTTCCTTCAGGTTCTTGTATAGGTATTCCTGCTCCGATGGCAGCCGCCATTGGCTCTTCTATAAGATGAACTTCTCTCGCGCCTGCCTGCTCTGCAGACTCCTTTACGGCTCTTCTTTCAACTTCCGTGATTCCGGAAGGAATTCCTATTACAATTCTCGGATGAAGAAGACTTTTAGATTTATTTATTTTTTTAATGAAGTAGCGTATCATTTTTTCTGTAGCCGCAAAATCCGCTATTACTCCGTTTCTAAGAGGACGAACTGCAATGATGTTTGCCGGAGTTTTACCGAGCATCTTTTTTGCTTCGGTTCCTATTGCAAGTACATTTTTTGTATCTTTGTCCATTGCTACTACGGACGGTTCTGTAAGCACCACACCCTGTCCTTTTACATATACTAGAACAGCTGCCGTTCCAAGGTCAATACCCATGTCATTTGAAAATAACTTAAATAACCAGTTGAACATTTTTTATACCTTCTTTATTAAAATAAAATTTATCAGTTTGGGAATTATACAAAATATTTATTAAAAAAGATATAAAGTCTGTTTAATAAAATTGACAAACCGTTTATATTTTTGTATTCTGTCCAGCGTTAAGTTTTGGCAAATGCCGACGTAGCTCAGTTGGTAGAGCAACGGTTTTGTAAACCGTTGGTCGGAGGTTCAAGTCCTCTCGTCGGCTTTTGTGTGGCTGTAAAAAAAATTCTAAAAAAGTGAGCTTATGAAAAAAAGAGTAAGTTTCAGCTTGGGTTTTAAGTTTACTATAGCCATATCCGTAGTTATTATTCTTACGTCTGTCATATTAACATGGTTTTTTGTCAAAGGACAGACTCTGCTTCTGAAAAGTTTTGTTGAAAACAGGGCGGTTATACTTGCGCATTCTCTTGCAACCTCAAGCGAATACGGCGTGCTTGCGCAAAGCCGCGAATTCCTTTCACATCTGACAAAGATCACAATCAAAGAAGAAGACGTTTTATACGCGCTCATATATGATGACAAGGGAGATGTCTTGTCGGATACGACGGTTTCGGATAATTCCGTATACAATTATCTGAATGATGCCGATAAAAAAGATTTTGATCTTGTTTCGCTTAAAGAAAGCGGAACGCAAAAAAATATCGTTACTATACAGCATGTGGGAGAAATCATAGAAGTTGTTGTTCCCATTTTGTCGTACGATTCCACAACGGGACTAAATCCTGGCGAAGATGCAAGCGTAGTCGGAGTAGTAAGAGTCGGTCTTACTCTTGAAAGAATAAAGTATCAAATAAAAGAAATTACAAAAAATATATTGATTTTGACAATGGTTGTTATTTTTGCCGGCATCATAATATCTACTTTCCTTATAAAAATTCTTATGAAACCCATAGATTATTTGATGGTCGGCACAAACAAGATTGCCAACGGTGATTTGACTTACAGAGTTCCTTTGATTTCAAGAGACGAATTCAGAAATCTCTCGATATCGTTTAATTCTATGGCTGCCGATATGGAAGTTAAAATCAAGGAACTAAATAAAGAGAAAAAAGAGTTACTTAATCTTAAAGTCGCTTTTGAAGAAAGAAGCCAGGAGCTTGAAGAAACTCTTGATAAAGTTCAAAGTATACAACAGGATCTTATACGTTCTGAAAAATTTGCTACAGTCGGAAGACTTGCTTCTTCAGTTGCACATGAACTTAGAAATCCTCTTGCCAGCATAAAAAATATATCATATTTCCTTTCAAAACTCGGTGCTTTTGCGGACGATAAGTCAAAACAGATGGTTGAGATGCTTTCTTCGGAAGTTCTCAGGGCTAATAAAATTATAACTGAGCTGCTGGATTATTCAAAAACAAGAAAATTGAGTAAATTTGAAATAGACGTCGATTCATTTATAGAAAAATCAGTTCAGGCTGTTTCGCTGCCTGAAAACATCAAACTTATTTTGAATCTTCAGTCATTTAAAGCGATGATAGACCCTGACAGAATTACACAGGTTTTGGTAAATCTTATTTCCAATGCAAAAGATGCCATGCCTCAGAGCGGCGGCGTTATAACCGTAGCTTCAAAAAAAGTTGACGACGAATCATTTGTCATTACGGTTGAAGATAATGCCTGCGGCATTGACCCGGAATCGCTTAAACGCATATTTGAACCGCTGTTTACTACAAAATTAAAAGGCATAGGCCTTGGACTTCCTATAGTTAAAGAAATAGTTGAAGCGCACAACGGACAGATTACTGTTGAAAGCACCGTAAATGTAGGAACCGTATTTACCGTTAAACTGCCAATAGCATAAACACAAAAAGGATATACGATATGAACAACAAACCTGAACAAATAAAAATTCTTATAGTTGATGATGAAGATGCATTGAGATTTTCGCTTGCAAGCATTTTGGAGCTGGAAGGATATCAGGTAAAATCAGCCGCGACAGGATTTGAAGCGGTGGATATAGCTTCAAAAGAGTATTTTGATATATTGATTTCCGATATAAGAATGCCTGGCATGACAGGAACCGAAACTTTTCAGCATATAAGAAAAGCCCAGCCTAATATAATCGGCATCATGATGACAGCATATGCCTTAAACGATTTAATCACTGAAGCATTAAATGCCGGAGCTTTTGCGTGCATTTCAAAACCTTTTGAAGTTGAAACCGTTTTGTCGACTATCAATGATGTTATATCCAGACCGTTTGCGGTCGTAATAGATGACGATGAAAAATTGAATAAAGCTTTTTTGACATATTTGAAAAACAGCGGGTTAAACGTTGCTTCTGTAAAAAAAGACACAGAAAAGATATCGTTTATGCTTAAGCATAAACCGGATGTTATTGTTTTCGGGATAGACGGCAATTTTGATTTAAGCAAATCTATCATAGATAAATTGCAGTCTGTTATTGAAAATGTGCCTAAGATTATATTTGTTTACGATAAATCCGAAGCAGAACACATTGAACAGCTTAAAAGGTTTAAGGCGGCGCATTTTATAGAAAGACCCGTAACGGTCAGAGATGTCTTTAAAATTATAGATAAGTCAAAAAGAAAACTTAATGTAGCAATGATAAACATGAATTCTGATGAATTTGAGGATTTAAAAACTAATTTGTCAAAAAAAGGGTTTAACTCTTTCGGATATGATTCCGCAAAAGAATTTTTTGATGAGATCGGCAATTCTTTTTTTGATACTGTTGTAATAAATACTGCGATAGGAAAAAATATTTTGGAATTTCATGACAAATTTGCCAAAGAATCTCCCGGGACAGGCGTTGTTTATGTTTTAAATTCGCAGTCTGATATTGAGGCAGTTTCGCAAAAGGGATTTTTTTACGCAGTAAAGCCTTTGGAATTGAACAAATTTGTTGATTTAATACGTAAAATTACGGCAACGGCATAAAAATATGGAAGAAAAAAAATATAATTTAACCAAAAAAGAGTTGAATGCCGAAAAAACCAAAGCTATTTCAAAATTTGCTTCGGTTGCTTCGCATGATCTTAAAAATGTTCTCGGCGGTCTGCAGAACATAACTTATTATTTTACAAAAGTATTTAAAGTTGAAGGGGAAACTCCCAACAAAATGCTTAGTCTTTTGGCTTCCGAAATAAAAAAACTTAATGTTAAAGTAAGCGAAATCCTCGATATGACAAGAGTAAAACAGCTCAATAAAGAAAGCTGCGACCTGTTTAGTATCGTATCCAAAGCTGTTGAAGAAAATAAAAATGAAGGAATAAGTTTTGAGCTTGAACTCAGCAATGTTGCCGTGCATGCCGATTCGGAAAGAATGAAGCAGGTTTTTTCAAATATTATCAAAAACGCCGTCGATGCAATGCAAAACAAAGGCGTAGTATCAATAAAAATGATTAAGGATAATGATTTTGTTGAAGTCATAGTTTCCGATAACGGTATCGGAATGGATGAGGAAACGCTTGAAAACTGCTTTGATCCTATGTTTTCTACAAAAACAGCAAAAGCGGTCGGAATGGGGCTTACTGTCGCTCTTCAAATTGTTGAAATGCACGGCGGAACAATATCTGTCCAAAGTTCAAAGGGAAACGGCTGCAAAATGTCAGTCAGGCTTCCGGTTGTAAAATAATCCTATTTTTTTGTAAAAACAATCACATCTCTTTTCTGCAAAACAGTCCAATGTTTTGATAATACTAAAGAAGATTTTTTTGAATCACGCACCAATTTTAAAATCATGTTTATATGTCCAGAATCTTTTTTGACTGGCGTTAGTTTTCTCAGTATTCTATATTGCATAGATATGTCCGTTTTTGAAAAAGGTTTAATTTTCATGACTATTTTATCTTTCGCTATCTTGGTGTTTTTTGATAAGAAATCCGATATTTTTTTATCAAAATAAGCATTTTCTCTTGATGTTATTTTTGAAAGTTCAAAGATATGTTCTGTGGCAAGAGTGTTTATTTTCTTTATTTCCGGCATCAGGGTTAATCTTATTTTATTGCGGGTGAAATCGGTCGAAAAATTGGATTTATCCGTGCAAAATTTTATTTTTTGTTTCTTAGCGTATTCTTCAATCAGTTCTCTTTTTACAGCAAGAAGAGGTCTTATTACTGCAATTTTGTCGTTAATTTTTCTTATGACCGGTATGCCGGAAAGTCCGTCTGTGCCTGTTCCTCTTATAATCCACATTAATATTGTTTCCGCCTGATCATTCATATTGTGGGCGGTTGCTATTTTATTGCATTTTTCTGTTTTTGCTATTAATTCAAGATTGTCATATCTCAGTTGTCTTCCCGCAGTTTCAAGAGAAATGCCCAGTGATGAGGCAAAATCTTTTGTATTGAGATGTTTGGAAATAAATTTTATTTTTCTTTTTTCTGCAAATTTTTCAACAATTGTTGTTTCTTTTTCGGATTCTTTTCTTAGATTGTGGTTGAAGTTTACTATTACCAGTTCAAAGCCGTGCGTTTTCTGAAGACGGCTGAATAAATCGGCCATAACCATTGAATCTGCGCCGCCGGATACGGCAAGAAGTATTTTATCCTCCGGCCCGACAAGATTGTGTTCGCTGATATGATTTTTAAAAATCTGCCATATTAACATAAAATTTTTAATATTATACAATATGTAAAATATTTTTGATATAATATACGGAAAGTATATCAATTTTTGGAGTTTTAAATGAAAAATGCAATATATGTTCTTGTTGAAAATAAATTCGGTGTTCTGGCAAGAATTGCAACTTTATTTGCGGCAAGGGGTTTTAATATTGATTCTCTGGCCGTAGGCGAAACGGAAGATCCGAATATTTCAAGAATGACTATAGTAGTTGACGGCGACGCTAAAATAGTGGAGCAGGTTGAAAAACAGCTGAATAAACTTATAGACGTAATAAAAGTTATAAATCTTTCCGGTACAGACCATATACAGAGGGATTTGGCTTTAATAAAAGTAGCTGTAAATAAAACAAACAGAGCAGAACTTATAAAAATAGTCGGTATATTTAAAGCTAAAATCGTTGATATGACAAATACTTCAATGGTTTTGGAAATAGCCGGTGATGAAAAACAGATAGAATCTTTTATTGAAGTGTTAAAACCGTTTCAGATAAAGGAGATGAGCAGAACCGGTGTTATAGCGATGGCAATCAAATAACTTTGGAGGATAAAAGAATGGGATGTTCATGCTGTTGTGAAAAAGAAGCGAAAATGTATTATGAAGCTGATGCGGACATTAGTTTGTTGAAAGGTAAAAAAATAGCTGTTTTGGGTTACGGCAGTCAGGGGCACGCTCATTCCCAGAACTTGAGAGATTCAGGACTTGACGTTATAATTGCTCAAAGACCAGGCGGCGACAATTATAAAAAAGCTGTTGAAGACGGATGGAAACCTATGAGCATAGCCGAGGCTGTTAAGCAGGCTGACTGGATTCATATTCTTCTTCCGGATGAATTGCAGAGAAAACTCTGGGAAACAGAAATAAAACCTAATCTTAAAAAAGGCGCCGTAGTTGGATTTGCGCACGGATTTAATATAGTTTTTAAGCAAATAGACGTACCTAAAGAAAACGATGTTGTTATGATAGCTCCAAAAGGTCCCGGACATCTTGTTAGAAGACAGTACGAAGAAGGCAAAGGTGTTCCTTGTCTTATAGCTGTTGAACAAAATGCAAGCGGCAAAGCGAAAGATTTGGCTCTTGCTTATGCAAAAGGAATCGGCGGCACCAGAGGCGGCGTTCTTGAAACAACTTTCAAAGAAGAAACAGAAACAGATCTTTTCGGAGAACAGGCTGTATTGTGCGGAGGAGTTGTAGAACTTATAAATTCTGGTTTTGAAACTCTGGTTAATGCCGGATATCAACCTGAAATAGCGTATTTTGAATGCCTGCATGAAGTAAAGCTTATTGTTGATTTGATATTTGAAGGCGGAATCGCAAAGATGAATCATTCAATATCGGATACTGCAGAATACGGAGAATATGTAACAGGCAAGAGAATTATTAATGATTCCACAAGAGCTGAAATGAAAAAAGTTCTCGCCGATATTCAGTCAGGCAAATTTGCAAAAGACTGGCTCAAAGAAAATGAAGACGGCAGACCTAATTTTAATCAGTTCAGAAAGGATATAGCGGCAAGAAAAATAGAAAAAGTCGGCGCAAGACTGAGATCTATGATGTCGTGGATTAAAAAATAATGAAAAAAGTTTTTATTGTCATTTTCGAAATAATTTTGATTATCGTTATTTTGATTACGGCCCTTTATTTTTCGTTTAATAAAATAATGACTTCATTTGTGAGCGAAAAAGGCGAAGTTGTGGTGCCTGATTTGCACGGGAAGTCTCTTTCTGACAGTCTTGAAGCTTTGTCACAGTCAAAACTTGCTTTGCTTAAAGAAGGTTCGGAATTCAGCCAGGATATGCCTTCCGGTGTAGTAATAAGGCAGACTCCTCAGCCTGGAATGAACGTTAAGGAAGGTAAAATTATAAGAGTAACCGTAAGTCAGGGAGGAGAGATAGTTTATATCCCGAATCTTATAGGAGAAAGCATACGTTCTGCGACTATATCGTTAAGATCCGTAGGGCTTATACTCGGAGAAGTTACAAAGAGGCCGTCTGCAAATTATGATGAATCTGTCGTTTTGGAACAGGATCCGCATGCTGGCAGCACAGTTGATAAAGAATCTACAGTCAACGTTGTTGTTTCAAGCGGAAAACCTGAAGACGGGACAATTTTAATGAGCAACTGGGTAGGCAAGAGTGCGGAAGATGCAAAAGAATGGGCAAAGGATAACTCATATAATGTTGAGTTTGTTAATTCAAAAACAAATGCGGCTAATCCCGGATTTGTTTTTAACCAGTCTCCAAAACCGGATGAAAAAATTGTTTCCGGAACAAAAATAATTCTTTATGTGGCAAACGAAAGCAGCTCTCTGTTGCAGAAAGAAAAAATATTTACTTATACCGTGCCTTCCGGCGGCAAAATAAATAAGAGAGTAAGGCTTATCCTTGCCGACGATAAAGGAGAAAAAGATATCTTTAACGGAGTGAGAAAACCGGACAGTCTCATAACAATCCCTATAAAAGTGCAGGGCAAAGCGGTTGTTAAAGTTTTTGTAAACAATGTATCAACTGAAACCATAGAAGTAAAATAAGTATTTGACGCGCTTCTTTTAAAAGAAGCGCGTTTTTAAATTTTAACAAGGGAAAGTATGAAAAAAGTGCTTGTAGCCCCTTCAATTTTATCGGCTGATTTTTCTCAACTGCGCAAAGATATAAACATGGTTGAGCAAGCCGGTGCCGACTGGCTCCATATAGACGTTATGGACGGGCATTTTGTTCCGAATATAACGATAGGCCCGCTTGTTGTAAAAAGCATCAGAAAATATTCAAAATTGTTTTTTGATGTTCATCTCATGATTTCAAATCCTGAAAAATACTGGCAAAATTTTCATAAAGCCGGAGCCGACGCAATAGTTTTTCACCATGAAGTTTCATACGACACAAAAACTCTTCTGAAGGAAATAAAAGAATCGGGCATTAAAGCCGGAATATCAATTAAACCGGCAACGCCTGTTGAAGAAATCATTCCTCTTCTTCCGTTTATTGACATAGTTTTGATAATGACGGTAGAACCCGGTTTCGGAGGACAGTCTTTTATGAGCGACATGGTTCAAAAAATTGCAACTCTCAGACAAGCCGTGGATAAAGGCGGTTATGAATGTCTTATTGAAGTTGACGGCGGCATTAATCTGGAAACTGCAAAAATATGTTCCAATGCCGGTGCCGACGTTCTTGTAAGCGGTAATTACATATTTGCAGCTGAAGATCCCGTAAAGGTTTTACGTGGATTAAAATCAATTAATTAACCAGAAATAACTTATGCTGAGTTTAACTCTGAAAACAATAATCATTTTTGCTTTATTGCTGTTTTTAAACGTTTTTGCTTTATGCAACAGCGATTTTAAACAGGCTGTCAACGAATCCGAAGAAGTTATAGCTACGGAGTACAAAGCTGATGACGGCATAAGACAAAAAATAATAGATGCCGACAAAAGTTTTAGAAAGGTTACGGAAGCGTATTATAACGGAGATTATGGCGTGACAAAGGAAGAATATCAAAAATTCCTTGAAAAATTAAAAGACATAGATATTGACCCTGAAATGACCACTTTCCTGCTTACTGATTTTGAAAATATACTTACAAAATTAAAAAATATAAATGATATAGGCACTACAAAAAAAGAATTCAATAAAAATTGTAATAAAAATGAAATTTCAATGGATTATAACCCTGAAATTTTAGATAAGTGGATAAAGATATATTCAACCGGTAAAAGCGGCGAAAGAATAAAAAATGCTCTTGAAAAAAGCGGACGTTACAGAGAAATGGTGCTCAAAATTTTTAGGGAATATGATTTGCCTGAGGATTTGCAGTATCTTCCTATTGTTGAAAGTTTATTTGAGAACAGTACAGTGTCACGGGCAAAAGCTGTGGGCTTATGGCAGATAATGAGCCAGAGGGGAAAGGCGCTCGGACTTCAGATAAATTACTGGGTTGATGAAAGAAGAGATCCCGAAAAGGCTACAAGAGCCGCCGCCAAATATCTAAAAGAATTGTTTATTTTATTAAACGACTGGCATCTTGCGCTTGTGGCGTATAACAGAGGCGAATTCGGGATAATAAGAGATATGAGGTTCTCAAACGCTTCAAGCGTTGAAGAAATGAAAGAAAGAAGTGCGACTCCCAAAGAAACACAAAATTATGTTCCTCAATTTATAGCCGCAGTTAAAATAGCAAAAAATCCGGAACAGTACGGATTTAGGGATTTAAAATATGATGAACCTTTACAATATGATATCGTTATTTTGAATAAAGTCGTGGATTTGAAAGTTATTGCAAAATGCGCAAATACTACAGTTGAGGAAATAAAAGAACTGAATCCTTCAATAAAAGCCTGGTGCACTCCTCAGGGATATAACAATTTCGAATTGAAACTTCCTTTCGGCAGCAAAGATATTTTTCTGGACAATATAGCGAAAGAAAAAGAATTAAATCCAAGTCCGGGTTTTATAAAGCATAAGGTAAAAAAAGGCGAATGGCTCGAAGCCATAGCAAATAAATATTCAACGTCCGTAAAAGAAATAAAAGAAAATAATCCGAAACTTAAAAAGCAAAAACATATAATGCCGGGACAAACGATAATGATAAGACCCGGCAGAAAATATTATAACGGGAAATAATATTTCTTTTATAATCTTTTGTAAAATTATATAATTTCCACGAGGATTTATGAGAATAGTAATTAAAATAGGCACAAGCACTTTAACAGATAAATCCGGCAAACTTAATAACGAATACATATCCGTATTTGCAAAAGAGATCGCCGCGATTAAAAAACAGAAAAAAGTTGATATTATCATTGTCAGTTCCGGTGCGATAGGGGCGGGCTTGGGTTATTTGAATCTTTCAAAAAGACCGTCTAATTTAAGAGAGAAACAGGCTCTTGCTTCAGTAGGCCAGCCTCTTATAATGCAGGCTTACAGGCAGGCTTTTGAACCGCTCGGCACGGCTGTAGCCCAGATTCTTCTAACGAGATATGATTTTGACGACAGAGAAAGATATATCAATATAAGAAATTCAATAGAAGAGCTTTTGAAAAAGAATATAGTTCCTGTTATAAACGAAAATGATTCGATTGCCGTTCATGAAATAAATTTCGGCGATAACGATACGCTCAGCGCGCTTGTTGCTGTTGCGACTCAGTCCGATATGTTATTTATATTGACCGACGTTGACGGATTATACGAGGGAATACCGGGCAAATCGGCAATCATAAAACAGATTAAAAAAATAACGCCCGAGCTGTTACAAATAGCGACGTCTGATTCCGGAAGCGGAAAGGGAACCGGCGGCATGCACACTAAGCTTACCGCGGCGGAAATAGCTTCAAGTTCCGGAGTTAAAACATTTATTACAAACGGTAAAAAATTGAATCTTATAATGAACGCTGTTTCCGGGCAGTCTGTTGGTACGGAGATTTTACCGAATAAAGTTTTGAAGTCCAGAAAATCGTGGATTGCTTTCGGCAAAAAAACGTACGGCAGCGTTACGGTTGACGCAAATGCCGCAATAGCAATTACAGAAAAACAAAAAAGCCTTCTTTCTTCGGGTATAATTTCAGTGTCTGGAAATTTTAGAAGAGGCGATGCGGTCGCAATTTTTGATAAAAAAAACAAAAAGGAAATAGCAAGAGGTTTATCAAATTATGATTCTGAAGATTTATTGAAAATAATGGGAAAATCTTCGGATGAAATAAGAAAACTTTATCCTTATATTAACTGCGAAGAAGCGGTTCATAAAGATAATCTGGTTATAATAAAATAAAATCATGAAATTAACGGAAAAACTTTTTAAGAAGCAATGCGTATATAGGGGCAAAGCCGTAGATATGCATAATGATATAGTCATATTGCCGAACAACGAAAAAGCTACAAGAGAATATCTCGGACATCCCGGAGCCGTTGCGGTCGTTCCTTTTATAAATAAAACGGATATAGTTTTTGTAAGACAGTTTAGATATCCCGTCAATGAAATAACTTATGAAATACCTGCCGGCAAACTTGATAAAAACGAAAAACCTTTAAAATGCGTCAACAGGGAACTTGAAGAAGAAACGGGTTTTAAAGCAAAAAAAATTGAAAAACTTCTTTCTTTTTGGCCTACGCCGGCATTTTCAAATGAAGTGTTGCATATTTTTAAAGCCGTTGATTTGGTAAAGGGGAAAATTAATCCCGACGAAGATGAGTTTATAAATACGGTTGTTATCCCTTATAAAAAAGCTTTGGATATGATAAAAAAGGGAAAAATAAGAGATTCTAAAACAATTATAGCTTTAACATACCTTTCAGTAAAATAAGCAATAATCGTCCGGAAAACCACTCTTGACAAATTTTTTAAACTTGTTTATAATTAGCACCCGATAACTTCGAGTGCTTAAAAAGACTTGACAAGTTTTAAGAGTTGGTGTATAATTAGCAATCAGTTGGCGCGAGTGCCAATCAAAACATATTTTTGAAAGTAAAAAATAGGAGGAGCAGGAAAATGAAAATCAGACCGTTGGGAGACAGAATTATCGTTAAGGTTGAAGAGCCAAAGGAAAAGAAAGTAGGCGGAATTATTATTCCTGACACAGTAAAAGAAAAACCTCAGGAAGGCGCTGTTGTGGCTGTAGGAAAAGGTAAAACCGACAAAGACGGAAAGGTTATAGCTATGGACATTAAAGTCGGCGATAAAGTTCTTTACGGAAAATATGCCGGAACAGAAATAAAAATCGAAAATGCAGATTATTTGATAATGTCTCAGGAAGACGTATTGGGTATATTGGAATAATTAAAGAAATAAAATAAAAATAAGCGGAGGGATGTAAGATGGCTAAACAATTGGTTTATTCAGATGATGCTAGAAAAGCTATGAAAGCGGGTGTAGATAAACTCGCTAATGCCGTAAAAGTGACTCTTGGACCTAAAGGAAGATTTGTTGTCCTAGATAAAAAATTCGGTTCGCCTACAGTTACAAATGACGGCGTAACCATTGCAAAAGAGATTGAGCTTGAAGATCCTTTTGAAAATATGGGAGCACAGCTTGTTAAAGAAGTTGCTTCTAAAACAAATGATGTTGCAGGTGACGGAACAACGACCGCTACAGTTCTTGCACAGACAATGATAAACGAAGGATTGAGAAATATCACCGCGGGCGCAAACGCAAACCATATCAAAGCCGGTATTGATAAAGCTGTTGCGGCAGTTATTGCAGAAATCAAAAAAATAGCAAAAAAAGTAAACAATAAAGAAGAGATTGCTCAGATAGCTTCAATTTCGGCAAGCGACAAAGAAATCGGAGACTTGATAGCCGACGCTATGGATAAAGTAGGAAAAGACGGCGTTATAACCGTTGAAGAAGGAAAGTCTGCTGATACGACATTGGATGTCGTTGAAGGTATGCAGTTTGACAGAGGATATACTTCTCCTTATTTTGTGACAGACGCCGAAAGAATGGAAGCCGTTTTGGAAGAACCTTATATCATAATTACCGATAAGAAGATTTCTTCAATGCAGGAAATTCTTCCGTTGCTTGAAAAAGTCGTTCAGACAGGAAAAGGTTTTATAATTATAGCCGAAGATCTTGAAGGCGAAGCTTTGGCAACGCTTGTCGTAAATAAGATCAGAGGAACATTGAAAGTTGTCGCCGTGAAAGCTCCGGGATTCGGAGACAGAAGAAAAGAAATGCTTCAGGATATAGCAATTCTCACCGGCGGAACAGTAATATCGGAAGAAACAGGTTTAAAACTTGACGCAGCGACAATCGATATGCTCGGTCAGGCAAAAAGAGTAGTCGTAGATAAAGAAAATACAACAATCGTTTCCGGCTATGGTGAAAAGGCAGATATAGACAAAAGAATTTCACAGATCAGAAAACAGATAGAAGAAACTAAATCTGATTATGATAAAGAAAAACTGCAGGAAAGACTTGCAAAACTTGTAGGCGGAGTTGCCGTTATTAATGTAGGCGCAGCCACAGAAACAGCAATGAAAACAAAGAAGTTTAAAGTTGAAGACGCGATGAACGCGACAAGAGCAGGCGTTGAAGAAGGAATAGTTGCAGGCGGAGGAGTAGCTCTTCTTAAAGCTCAGTCAATTCTTGAAAAAGTAAAAAGCAATGATGCCGATGAACAGACCGGAATCAACATAGTAAAACAGTCTTTGGAAGGTCCGATAAGACAGATAATTACAAATGCCGGTATAGAAGCTTCGGTAATAGTTGATAAGGTTAAAAACAGCAAAGAAGCCTCTTACGGTTACAATGCCGACAGCGGTGAATTTGTTGATATGATAAAAGCAGGTATAGTAGACCCTGCTAAAGTTACAAGAACGGCATTGGAAAATGCGGCTTCGATTGCGGGACTTATCCTTACGACCGAAACTTTGGTAACGGATATTCCTGAAAAGGAAAAGGCTCCTATGATGCCTCCTATGGGCGGCGGAATGCCACCGATGTATTAAACTTTTAAAGTTTAAAGAAACGCAATTTAAAACAGCCCGCTTTTTATAAGGCGGGCTGTTTTTTTTGTTGTCAAATAAATTGTATAATGTAACAAGCGTAAATATATTTTACGGAGATAAAATGGAGAAGATAAATAATATAAGAAAAAAGATAAACGTCATCGATAAAAAAATTCTTCAGCTTCTTAATCAAAGAGCGGAAGAAACGGTTGAAATAGGAAGATTAAAAAATTCTTCAGGAAAAGCAGTTTATGTCCCAAGCCGTGAAGCTGATATAATTGGTTTTCTTTGTGAGGCAAACAACGGCCCTTTGTCGCGTGAACAGGTTGGCAATATATTTAAAGAAATTATCAGTTCCTGCAGAAGTCTTGAGTCAAAGTTAAGAATATCATATCTCGGTCCGCAGGGAACTTTTTCACATCAGGCGGCCGTAAAAAAATTCGGATTAAGCGCCGAATATGTTCCGTGCGAAACAATAACCGATGTTATCCTTGCCGTAGAAAAAAATATTGCAGACTTTGCGGTTATTCCGATTGAAAATTCTACAGAAGGATCGGTGAATGTGTCTCTTGATATGCTTGTCGATACCAATCTCAATGTAATAAGCGAAATTAATTTAAAAGTTCAGCAGTGTCTTTTATCAAAGTGTAAAATGAATGATATAAAAACTGTTTATTCGCACCAGCAGCCGCTTGCACAATGCGGAATATGGCTCAAAAAAAATCTGCCCAACGCAAAAGTAATTGCGGTTAATTCCACGGCAGAAGCATCAATGCTGGCATTTAAAAATAAAAACTCGGCGGCCATTGCGTCAGAGGTAGCTGCCGGCATATATAACTTAAATATTATTGCCAAATCAATAGAAGACAGCAGAAACAACTGGACAAGATTTTTTGTTTTGGGAAATATCTTTACGTCACAGTCTAAAAAAGACAAAACAAGTATAATATTTACGATTAAAGATAAAGTAAGCACGCTCTATCATATACTTTCTATTTTCAGCAAAGCGGGCGTTAATCTTACGAAAGTTGAGTCAAGACCGACTAAAAAAAGAGCATGGGAATACGTATTTTTTATAGATTTTAACGGACATATAAACGATAAAAAAATAATGAAAGTTTTAAATGAAGTAAAAAATAACACTTTGTTCCTTAAGGTTCTAGGATCTTATCCTCAGGCCGCCGACTAACAAAGCATTGCAAAAAAAGGAGTAGTAAATGGAAAATTTTAATGTGTGCAAACTTGTAAGAAAAAACTGTCTTGCGTTTGAACCCTACGTGGCCGGAAAGCCTATTGAAACTTTAAAAAGAGAACTGGGATTAAAACATATAATTAAAATAGCTTCAAATGAAAATCCTCTGGGCCCTTCAAAAAAAGCCGTTGCGGCAATTAAGAATATTGTCGAAAAAGTTTATTTCTATCCTGATTTTAATTCAACGGATCTTAAAAATGCCATAGCCTCTAAATTTAAAGTTAATGCGAAAACCGTTCTTGTCGGCGCCGGATCAGACGAGCTTATAGAAATAATCGGCAAGCTTTTTTTTACGTCTTCCGACGAGATAGTCATTTCAAAACACGCTTTTGTAAGATATAAAATGGCAGTCCAGCTGATGGCTTCTAAAAGCGTGATTGTTTCTATGAAAGACGGTCTTACGCACGATTTAAATGCCATGCTTAAAGCATGCAATAAAAATACGAAAGCAGTATTTATAGCAAACCCGAATAATCCCACAGGTACTTATGTCACGTCAAAAGAAATAGAATCTTTCTTGAAAAAACTTCCTAAGAATAAATACGGGATGAAACCTCTTGTCATAATAGACGAGGCTTATTACGAATACGCAAGTTTCAAAAAAGATTATCCGCAGACTTTAAAATATCTTGCTAAAAATCCGAATTTGATTGTTTTGAGAACATTTTCAAAAATTTATGCACTTGCAGGCGCAAGAGTCGGTTACGGTTTTACAAGCGAGGGCGTTGCAGATTACATTGAAAGAATAAGACCGCCTTTTAACCTGAATATATTTGCACAGGCCGGCGCCATAGCCAGTTTAAAGGATGACAGCCAGGTGAAAAGAAGTCTTTCCCATATCCGCAAAGAAATGAAGTTTGTGACAGACGGTCTTAAAAAAATGAAAATTCCGTTTATAGATTCAGCCGCCAATTTTGTTTTGTTTTCCGTTGCTCCTTTAAGCGGAACCGATATTTTTAAAAAGCTTTTAAGAGAAGGCGTGATAGTCAGAGCAATGGCTGAATATGACTTGGACGGATATATAAGGGCAACTATCGGAACTAGAGCTGAAAATCAGCTGTTTTTAAATAAACTTAAAAAAGTTCTTGGTAAATAAGAAATATGCTTAAAATTATAGGCGGAACGGCAAGAGGCAGGCAGTTAAAAACACTGCCTCATGACGATGCTTCGATAAGACCGATGCTCGGCATGATGAAAAAATCAGTTTTTGATATTATAACTCCAAGAATTCCGGGAAGTTTATTTTTGGATTTGTACGCAGGAGTCGGTTCAGTCGGCATTGAAGCCCTGTCAAGAGGAGCAGAAAGAGTTGTTTTTGTAGAAATAAGCGATAAGTCAATATCGCTTGTGAAACATAATTTAAATATGCTTGGATTTGAAAATAAAGCAGATATAGTAAAAAGCGACGTATTAAAGAGTTTTCATAAAATACAAAATAAATACGATATAATATTTTTAGGGCCTCCTTACAAAGACATGGTTAAAAACGCTTTGGCGCTTACATATCCGACATTACAAAACATAGCTCTTTTTTCGCTTCTTAAAAACGACGGAATCATAATTTCGCAAAGACATATTAAAGAACCTGTAAATACGGTCGCTGGTCTTATAAACTTCAGAAACGAAAAGTACGGCGATACGATGATTTCTTTTTATAAAATTTAACACACGGCGCTATCAAAATGAGAGACAATACTTTTAAAATCAGCTATTCAAGAATAAACACGTATTTGTTTTGCCCGCATAAATATAAAATGGTTTATATAGAAAATCAATATATACCTCTCAACGCAGACATATCTTTCGGACTTTCTGTTCACAGAATTTTAGAGCATTATTATAAGACGGGAAGTTATACTTATGAATCTCTTTCTGACAGTTTTAATTTAAACTGGGAAAGTTCGGGATATCAGACGCCGCAGGACGTTTACGTGTATTATCTGAGAGCGCAAAAACTGCTTAAAGATTTCTGGGAAACTTTCGGCAGGCATAAACCGAAAAATATTTTGACCGAAAAAAGATTTGAGGCAAGTATAGGCAAATACTCATTTATAGGCATAATAGACAGAATAGACGAATACGAAGACGGTACAAGAGAACTTGTTGATTATAAAACGCATAAAACAATGTGGTCTCAGCAGTCCGTAGACAATGATCTGCAGCTCAGTCTTTACTGCTATGCCTGCAAAACTGCGCTTGGTTTTGTGCCTGAAAAGATAGCAATATATTTTCTTTCGCATAACGCCAAAATATATACTCAAAGAGACGAAGATAAAATAAAGCAGGCAGTAGATTTATCGTTAAGCGTATCGGACAAAATAACAGCGGAAGAATTTACGCCGGATATTTCAAAGTGCAAAATATGCGATTTTAGAAACAGCTGTATTCATTCGTCTGCAAAGGAGAAAGAGGGGAACAAATGAAAAAAATTACCGTTGTTAAATTCGGCGGAAGCCTCACAAAAAACAAAGACGCCCAGAAAAAATTTATCGGGGAACTCGCCGGTCTTTCAAAAAAAGAAAATATAATTCTTGTACACGGCGGCGGACCGGAAATCAATATGCTTCTTGAAAAACTTTCAATAGAGTCAAAGTTTGTAAACGGATTGAGATATACCGATGAAAAAACTCTTGAAGTCGTTGAGATGGCTTTAAGCGGAAAAGTAAATAAAATGCTTACGGCGGAACTTATTAAAAACAAAGTACAGGCGGTCGGTATATCCGCAAAAGACGGAGCGACGGCAGTATGTTCTGTTATAAAAGAACTCGGCTTTGTAGGAAATCCCGTTAAGATAAATAAGAAACTTCTTGAAGTTTTGATGAAAAACGGATTTTTGCCGGTTTTATCTTCTGTAGGAATTGATAAAAACGCAAACGCGGTAAACGTAAACGCAGATTCTCTTGCAACCGCAATAGCCGTTGCTTTTAAGGCCGAAAAACTGGTTTTTCTGACAGATGTCCCGGGAGTTCTTGATCTTACAAAAAAAACAATAAAAGAAATTAAAATTAAAAATATAGACGAACTTATCAAAACAAACGTCATAACCGGCGGAATGATACCTAAAATAAACGGCTGCAAATCAGCAGTTTTAAAAGGCGTAAAAAACGTATTTATAATAGACGGCGCAAGCGGCATAAAAAAAATGAAAGGGACTGTAATCAAAAAGTGAATTTAAAAGAAAAAATTCCCAACGATTATAAAAATATAATAAGTAAAATAACAAAAGCCGCTTCTTTGGGCGGATATACGGTTTATGCCGTAGGCGGTTTTGTAAGAGATATGGTAATGAACCGTATTCCGAACGATTTGGATATAATGGTTGAAAAAGAAAACGGCGGCATAGAATTTTCAAAATTTCTTTCAAAAGAACTTAAAATTTCCCAACCGGTTATTTTTGAGAGATTCGGTACGGCAAAGCTGTCAATAGACGGCAGAGAAATAGAATTTATAATGCCCAGAAAAGAATATTATGATGAAAACTCAAGAAATCCCGATACTGAAATAGGAAGTTTGATGCAGGATGCGTTAAGAAGAGATTTTACAGTAAACGCTCTTTTTTTACGCCTTAACGATATGGAACTTGTAGACTTGCTAAATGCAGGGTTAAAGGATATAGAAAATAAAATTATAAGAGTAACTGATTCGTCCGCCGCTGATATAATTTTCAGCCAGGATCCTTTAAGAATTTTAAGAGCCGTAAGGCAGAGCTGTCAGCTGGGATTTTCAATTGAAGAACAAACTTACTTAAGTATGAAAAAAAATGCGGGCCGGCTTGAAATTGTTTCACCTGAAAGAATAAGAGATGAAGTAAACAAAATGATTGAATGCCAAACTGTTCAGCAGGCATTTAAAATGCTCGATGGGCTCGGACTTCTTGAATTTATTTTTCCTGGGATTAAAAAAGAAAAAATTTCATATTCTTTTTTCAAAGAAATTTTGAAAGAAGATAAAATTGTTCTTACACTGGCTTTTTTGCTGTCTGACAATGCTAAATCAGAAAGAATCTTAATTAATTTAAAATATTCAAAAGATTTTATAAAAGAAGTTCTTTCTGTTTCGGAAGCATACGAATATCTAAAAAATCATATAAATGAACTCAGCGTCAGGCAAATAAGACAATTTGAAAAAAAATACAGAGATGTTTTTATAATTTTGAAAAAATTATGTCTTTTGTCGGATAAAGAACAGTTTAATAATTTGTTTGAGAAAATAAATGAAATGTCTTTAAAAAATGAGCTTATTCCGCAGAGTGAGCTGTTTAGCGGGGATGATCTTATGTCTATATTCGACAAACCTGCCGGCAAGTGGATATCGGATATTAAAAATTATGTTGAAGAACTGCTTTGTGATAATCCTAAAATAAGCAAAGAAGAAGCTCTTGAAAATATAAAATTATGGTTGAAAAAACAAAGTCTATAGTGCTATAATTGGAGGACATTATGAGCGACGATGAAATAAAAAATCAAGAACCTGCAAATAAACCTGAAACCTATGATGTTGCCGGAATGCTTATAGGCGGAGGAGTCGGATTTCTTTTCGGGTTAACCGGCGTTTTGGATTTTTTAATGAGCATAATCGTCGGAATGTTTTTGGGGCTTGTTATCGGAACATTTATAAAAAAATAAAATAACCGGAGTAAATTTTGGCTATAGATTATAAGAAACACGTCAAAGATTTTATATTCAGAATGATATCCGACATAGAATTTCATCCTGAGAAGTATCATATACAGTTTCATAAAGTCATTTCAAAATCAGATCAGAAAGAACTTGAAAAAGCGATTGCCCAGTATTCTGCAAATATAACTTACAATTCTTCAAATGCGTCTGCCTACTACAACAGAGGACTGATGCATCATAAAAAAGCGGAATATAAACAGGCGATTGACGATTTTACGAAGGCCATAGAACTTGACAGAAATTTCACTTTTGCGTTTATAGCAAGAGGCGAAACATACAGTCTTATCAAAAGTTTTGATCTTGCAGAATCTGATTTTTCAAAAGCCAACGAACTTAATCCTCAGAACTCTACGGTATATACAAGTTTTGGAAATTTAAACAGAATACAAAATAATTTTGAAAAAGCGGTTGAATATTACAATAAAGCCGTAAAATTAAACGATTCAAACGAGTCGGCTTTTTACGGACGGGCAATGGCTTACAGGAGCATGCAGAATTATAAAAAAGCTCTTGAAGATTTTAACAAAGCCGTTAAACTTAATCCTAATGATAATTATGCGTTTTCAAACAGAGCCGTTACATACAGCAATATTGACGATATAGACAGGGCCATAAACGATTTTAATGAAGCTTTAAAGATAGATCCGGACGATATATATGCTTTAAACGGCAGAGGTCTTACTTACAGAAAAAGACTTGAAGAAGAACTTGCCGAAAAAGATTTTAAATCCGCAATTGATTTGATGCCGGAAGATGCATACGCTTATTATAATCTTGCAAATCTTTACAGAGAACAGGGTAACGACGAGCAGGCCATGAAATTATATTCGCAGGCCGTAGAAACGAACTATATGTTTGTCCTTACTTATGTGATAAGATCGGGAGTTTACGCATCTAAAGAAAATATAAAAAAAGCGAGTGAAGATATATTTCAGGTGTCCGACATTATGCCGGATTCTTTTATAGCCGGCGTTCTTAACGGATTTATAAAATTCGTACAGGAAGATTACGAAGGAGCATATGCATGTTTTAAAAAATCGGCTGAATTCAATCTGAGTTTTATTCCGGAAATAGTATATGCGTGCGGCATATGTTTTTATGAACAGAAAAAATATCTGCAGGCGGAAGAATATTTTCAAAAAGCATTTATCGCAGGTTATGATTCGGCAGAACTTTTATATGTTAAGGGAATGTGCCTATTCAATGAAAAAAAGAATGAACAGGCCGTAAATGATTTTACCATCGCGCTTGATAAAAAACGTGATTTTATAGAGGCAAATTATAACAGAGCTCTGGCTAATATAGAAATCGGAAAGTTTAAAAATGCTTTAAAAGATTTAAAAAAATGCATAGATGAAAAATATGAGTTGGCTATGTCTCATTATTACTGCGGTTTATGTTCTTTAAAACTATCAAATTTTGAAGACGCTCTTATGAATTTTCAACAGGCGGCGTCTGAAGGTCTCAGCAGTAATGAGCTTTTCGAAAACAGGGCTTATGTTTTGAGCAGCTTGGGGCAATATGAAAAAGCTGTTTCAGACTATGATATGATGATAAGCTCCGGATACGGCTATCCTGATGTGTATATCAATAAAGCGTCGGCTTTAACCTATTTAGACAACTATGAAGAGGCGATAAAAAGTCTGGATATCGTGCTTAAAAGAGATGAAAATAAACAAGAAGCTGTTTTTTTAAAAACCAAATTAAAATTTATAACGGAAGATTATGAATCTGCGGTTAAACTGGCTTCGGCGTATATATCTCAAAATCCAAAAGATATTGATATCCTGGCAATAAGAGCTAAATCATATGAAAAATTGGTTGAATATGATAAATCTCTCGGCGATTATACGGAAATTATTTTGATTGATCCTAAAAATACGGCTTGGTATATAAAAAGAATATCTTTGTACGTGAAAATGAGTCTTTACGACAATGCTCTTGAAGACATAGATTCAGTTTTAGAGTCTGATGAAAATTGTACAGAGGCGTATTTTTACAAGGCGCTTATCAACAGAGATAGAGGCAATTTTTTAAATGCCATAAAAAATTACGATAAAGCAATATCCGTTTTGGTCAAAGCAAAAAAAGTCGACAACATAGATATTAAATTTATAGAATCGACAGAGTATATAGTTAGCAATAAAACGAAAGAACTGTTAAATGAATATCAAAAAAGCAAAAAAACTCTGTCAAATGATGAAACAATAGCAAAAGATATAAAAGAAGTTTTAGTTAAAATCGATAAGGTTGATGACAATGTTCAGGAACCTGTAAAAATACCGGACATATATGCGCAAACTCCTGGTCATATAAAACAATCTGAATCTGTTGTGAAAGATGCATTTGTTCACAAAGATGATTTTAATGAAGAAAAAAAAGATTCTTCAAAAACAAATATTTTAGAAGAAGCAAATATTGCCGGTGGCCTGTCAAAACAGGAAAGTAAGTCAGTTATATTTTCAGAATCTGTTGTTTATTTGCAGCCTGAACCGGTGATTGCCGCTGCGGAAAATGACTTGCCAAAAAAAATCGAGAACGCCGCAACACCTGATAAAGACTGGCATACATATGAAAATAAAGCAAAAGTTTTTTTTGACAAAGGCGATTTTGCAAACGCCGCCGCAAATTATGCCAAAGCATGTGAATTATTTACGGGTTATAATGCAGATTTAGTTAAAGGGCGCGCAGATTCGCTGTACGAAATGAATAATCTGCAGGAAGCATTAAAAATTTATTTGCAGATTATAAAAAAAGATTCGGTCAATTATGAAGCTTTATTAAAAGCGGCCCTTATATATGAGGCGATTGGAGACAATAAAAAGTATCTGCAGTATATAACGGAAGCTTCTGAATTAAGGCCCGACGGCAAACGCGCCAATATGTCAAAGGCGTTATATTTGGTAGGCAAATCTCAGTACAAACAGGCATATGATATCGTAAACAGACTTATGATATCTAATCAGGACGATGATGTCAGGATATTTTTTGCGGAAATACTTTTTAATTTAAACGAATATGCAAGATGCGTTGAAGTTCTGTTGCAGCTTCCGGACTGGAGTAAGAATAAAGAGAAGCCGAGTTTTTATCTAGGAGTAAGTTATTTTATGCTCCAAAATTATGAGAAAGCATGTTTGTATTTAAAAAAAGCTGCGGAAGTTGCCCCGGACAATAAAAAAGCGGCATATTATTTGGCACAGGCGCTTTACTTCTATAACGTTTATTATGACCCGGATAATAAACAAAAGTATCATGAGGCTCTTGAACATCTCAAAAAGGCTCAGGATCCCTCAAATGATTATAATTATTTAAAAATAAGGGCAAAGATATATGAAGCTCTGGAAGATTATGACGAAGCGTTAAAAGATTTGGAAACGGCCGTTAAGATGAATCCTTCCGATAAAATACTTGTTGAGGAAAAAAATAAATTTTTTGAAGTGCATTTTAAAAAAGAAGAATCTGCTGTCGAATATGAAAAAAATATTGAACAGAAGACTGAACCGCAGCCGCATAAAACAGATGATGATATAACGCCTGATCAGCCGAAAAAAGAGCAACCCGCAAAAAAAATTGATTTATTGGGTTCGAATGTTTTTTTAAGCAGAGGAAACGTCAATTTTAAAAACAACAAATATAAGGATGCATTGGAAGACTTTTCAAAAGCCATAGATTTAAATCCTTCAAATGCGCAAATTTATCTTGCAAGAGCGGCGGTATCTCTTGCGATAAAAGATATGGCGCATGCATTGGCGGATTTGAATAGCGCTCTTGCTTTGTCTCCCGATTCGCATATAATAAATTGTAAAATTGCAGATCTTTATTCAATTCAAAATAATTTTGAAAAGGCCGAACAATATTATAAAAAGGCTATAGAGCTTAAACCGAAGAGTCCTTTGGCTTATCTCGGGTATGCGCAATTGTGTGAAAAAAACAATATGAAAGATAAGGCAATCGAGAATTATGCCGTTGCGTCAAAATTGGATATTAAAATAGCAAAAGAATGTAATCTAAAAATAAGTCATTTAAAAACATGAAATTTATAAAAATTATAATTTTGGTTTTATGTGTTTTCTTTGTTTTTATAGCACAAGACAATGCTGCTCCGTCAATATCGAAGTCAAACCTTATAGATGCCGTTAAGACAGGCAATTATGAAAATCTTGTAAAATGTCTCAGATTAAAAATAGACCCGAATTCAAAAGATTCAAACGATAACTCAGCTCTGATACTTGCCATAAACAAAGGTTTTTCAAAAGGGGCCGAACTCTTGATTAAAAACGGAGCAAATGTGAATGTTTCATACAGCAGAGGCGGGATGAATTCTATTATGCTTGCAATAAACAAAGAAATGGAATCTACGGCTGAAATGCTCATAGATTACGGTGTTGATATAGATATGCAGCTTCCGACAAACGGACAGACTCCTCTTATGATGGCATGTGAAAAAGGAATGACGGAAATAGTCAAAAATATGATTAAATCCGGAGTTAACATCAATGCCAAAACCAAAGAAGGTGTTACAGCCTCCACTTTTGCAATGAGAACCGGACATTTTGAAATAGTTAAAATTTTAAATAAAGCCGGAGCAGTTCCGGGGACTCTCATAGAAGCCGTAATCACATCTGATATAAGGCTTGCTTCAAAATTTATAAAATACGGAGCTGATATAAATGAGAAAAGCGCTTTTGACAAAACTCCGGTTGCAATTGCTTTTGATTACGGAAATTTTGAGATGGCATTTCTTCTTCTTTCAAACAATGCCGATATCAATATTGCGGATTCAAGCAAAATGACACCGCTTATGTCGGCCTGTCTTTCCAATAACGCAGAACTTGTCAAACTTGCTTTAATAAATAAAGCTTATGTGGATGCCAAAGATATAAACGGCATAACGCCTCTTATGTATGCTATTTATAAATCAAATGCCGAGATAGTCCGTGAACTTATAAGTTACGGAGCAAACGTCAATGCATTTGACAATAATAATGTTACGCCGCTTGCTATTGCCGTAAATCAAAAAAATATCGATATAGCGGATATTCTTATAAAAAACGGCGCTTACATAAATGAAAAACAAAATAATAATGACAGATATCTCAATATGGCGGTTAATATAAACGATATCGATATGGTTTATTTTCTGATAAATAAAGGAGCAAGGATAAATGCCAAAGATGCCGACGGAGTTACTCCTCTGATGATAGCATCTATGAAAGGATATTACGATATAGTAAAGCTGCTGGTGAAAAACAAAGCAAAGATTAAAATAAAAGATAATAAAGGATTGACTGCGATTGATTACGCAAAAGCAAGCGGCAATGATGAAATGATAAAGTTTTTAGAATATGTTACGGATATTATATGAGAAAAGAACTGCTGAAAAACTTTTTTTTTGAATTATTTCTTGACTCATCTCTAAAAGAGGATGTCAGTTTTTTAAAATCAGTTGATTTTTTAAGAAAATACGATGAGATATGCCTGAAAAAAATTGCAGGATCCCTGTATAAAAAAAATTATCTCAAAGGCGAGGTTTTATACAGCAAAGGCGAAGAAGTAAATATATTTTTTATTTTAAAGACAGGTTCTGTCGAACTTTATTCAGAAAATACTATAAGAACCGTTCCGGCCGGGAAATCTATAAACATTGAAAATGTGACTTCGGATAAAATTCATTGTTCATCCGCAAGGGCGGCAGAAGACAGTCTTGTTTATCTTATATACAGACAGGAATTTGAAGATTTGTCTGCAAAAAAAAATGCGTCATTTTTCTTTTGCCGGATAAAGAATTTGTTGAAAAAGGTGAAAGATGTTTTCAAAAAACAGCCCCGTAACTAAAAATTTTATTATCATCCTTATTTTTACGGCTTCAGCCTTATTCTTTTTATATTTATGCAGGGCTATTTTATTTCCTTTCATAATATCTGTTTTCCTTGCATATTTGTTTGCTCCTTTGGTAAATAAAATAATGCTTTTGGGTCTTAAAAGATGGGTTGCAGTTGTCATTTTAACTTTTATTTTTGCCACAGTCGTTGCCGTAACGGTTATAAAAATAGCACCGATTATCTACGGGGAAATAAACGTGCTTGCCGATAATTTCCCGTCATATTCACAAAAAGTAAAAGATTTTTCATCTTCTTTAAGCGTTAAAATATCCGGATATGTCCCTGTTGACAATCAAAATTATATAGTTGAAAAGATAAAAGAACAGTCTGGAGAAATAGCTGCAAAAGCCGTAAATGAAATAACGTATCTTATAAAAAAATTGTTTTCGCTGATATATATTGTAATTTTTCTTCCCGTTCTTACTTTCTTTATGCTTCTTGAATTTGATAACATAAAAAAGTTTCTTATAGATATAGTGCCTGCAAAATATACCGAAACCGTAATATCTGTTTACTATGAGGCGGGTTCTGTTTTGTCAAAGTATATAAGAGGCCAGATTATTGAAGTAATATTTGTCGGAACGTTAACGATAGCAGGATTAAGCATACTAGGTGTAAATTATGCTTTTATTATCGGGATAGTTGCCGGATTGTTTAATCTGGTGCCGTATCTCGGCCCTCTTTCCGGATTAATAATGGGCGTAACCGTAACGGCGATACAGTTTCAGTCTTTTGCGATGGTTTTAAAAGTAGTAATACTGTTTTTTATAATACAGCAGATGGATAACCATATAGTACAGCCTGTTGTCATAGGCAAGAGTGTGAATTTAAGTCCTGTCGCTATGATTTTTGCCCTTGTGGCAGGCGCCGAAATATTCGGTATTTTAGGTATGATATTTGCCGTTCCGGTGGTGGCTTTAATGAAAAATTTAATTTTAATATTTATCAAGAGATACAAGAGGACGGGGGCTTATGGGAAATCATGTTGAGGCTTATTCGCTATTCAGCCAGCAGGACATTTATCTTTTTAAAGAAGGCAGTTTGTTTAAACTGTACGAACGTCTCGGATCGCATCAGGTAAATTATAAGGACAGAGACGGAGTTTATTTTGCAGTATGGGCGCCAAACGCCAAACATGTGTCCGTAATAGGCGATTTTAATTACTGGGATAAATGGACGCATCCTCTTAATGCGCGCGGAGACGGTTCGGGCATATGGGAAGGTTTTATACCTTACATGAAGCAGGGCGATACGTATAAATATTTTATAATGTCACATCATAATAATTATTCCGTTGAAAAAGCAGATCCGCTTGCATTTCATTGCGAAACACCTCAAAAAACAGGTTCAAAAATTTGGGACATTGATTATAAATGGAATGACGATAAATGGATGAAAATAAGATATAAAAACAACAGCCATAAGGCTCCAATGTCGATTTATGAAATGCATCTAGGGTCATGGCGCAGAAAATCCGAAGAAAACAACAGAATGCTTTCCTACAGAGAAATCGCCGATCAGCTTAGAGATTACTGCGTTGAAATGAATTTTACGCACGTTGAGCTTATGCCGATAATGGAACATCCGTTTTATGCTTCATGGGGGTATCAGACAACCGGATATTTTGCTCCGACAAGCAGATACGGCACTCCTCAGGACCTGATGTACATGATAGACGTTCTTCATCAGGCAGGCATAGGAGTAATAATGGACTGGGTTCCGTCTCATTTTCCTACCGATATGCACGGGCTTTCTTTTTTTGACGGCACACATTTGTACGAACATGCAGATCAAAGGAAAGGATTTCATCCGGACTGGAAAAGCGCCATTTTTAATTACGGAAGAAACGAAGTCAAATGTTTTCTTATATCGTCGGCTTTATTCTGGCTTGACAAATATCATATAGACGGAATAAGAGTAGACGCAGTTGCTTCAATGCTTTATCTTGATTATTCAAGAAAAGACGGAGAATGGCTGCCTAACAAATACGGCGGGAAAGAAAATATAGAAGCGATAGATTTCTTAAAGAGATTAAATCACGTAGTTTATGAAAATCATAACGACGTTCAGATGATAGCCGAAGAATCAACGGCATGGCCTATGGTTTCAAAGCCCACTTATCTCGGCGGACTCGGTTTCGGTTTTAAATGGAATATGGGATGGATGAACGACACGTTAAGATATTTTAAAACAGACCCGGTTTTTAGAAAATACAATCATACAAATCTCACTTTCAGTCTTCTTTACGCTTTCAGCGAACAGTTTATGCTTCCTTTTTCCCACGATGAAGTTACTCAGGGAAAAGGTTCTTTAGTCGGCAAAATGCCTGGCGACGAATGGCAGCGCTTTGCCAATTTAAGACTTCTTATAGGTTATATGTACGGACACCCGGGCAAAAAACTTTTGTTTATGGGTTCCGAATTCGGGCAGGTAAGAGAATGGATGCACGATGAAAGCCTTGAGTGGCATGTTTTGCAGTTCTGGCAGCATTCAGGCATGCAGAACTGGGTAAAAGACGTAAACCGCGTTTATAAAAATGAAAAGGCTCTGTTTGAAGACGACAACAGCTGGGCGGGTTTTGAATGGGTTGACTGTAACGACACCGATAACAGCGTTTTGAGCTTTTTAAGAAAATCGCCTTCCACCGGCGAAGTTATATTGTGCGTTTTAAATTTTAATCCGGTTCCGAAACATAATTATAAAATAGGCGTTACAAAAGGCGGGAAATGGCAGGAACTTTTAAACAGCGATTCATCAGTTTATTTCGGAAGCAATATGGGTAATTTGGGAGAAGTTGAAGCTTACGAATATTCTACTCATGCAAAACCGTATACGCTTGAAGTGACTCTTCCTCCTTTAAGCGCTCTGTATTTTAAACATAAATAAAGCAGATTTTGTATATCAGCGCCCGTTTTTAAAACGGGCGCTTTTTTTGTTTGAAAATTCAAGTCCTTTTTGGTAAAATCTTCCATTATGAATACACAATCATCAAACATAAGGAAAACTTTTTTGGACTTTTTTGAAAAAAAAGGTTCGCAGGTTGTAGCATCCGATTCTCTCGTGCCGACGGGAGACAAATCGCTTCTTTTTACTTCGGCGGGAATGGTTCAATTTAAAAAACATTTTTTGGGACAGAGCAAAGACAAATTTACAAAAGCTACTACATCGCAGAAATGTTTCAGAACTTCAGACATCGATCAAGTCGGCGTTACAAACAGACATCTTACTTTTTTTGAAATGCTCGGAAATTTTTCATTCGGAGATTATTTCAAAAATGAAGCCATAGCCTGGGCGTGGGATTTTCTTACAAACGTCATGCAGCTTCCGAAAGATAAGCTTTATATAACAATTTATAAAGACGATGAAGAAGCCGGCGAAATATGGAAAAAAATAA
>Ga0302240_1000351_pt1 | contig 49042 bp, 44 predicted proteins | sample AAG_UR_His_MG_FD_193538 | JGI IMG/M metagenome (GOLD analysis project Ga0302240, IMG submission 193538) | Enriched activated sludge microbial communities from anaerobic digester in WTTP, New Holstein, Wisconsin, United States - AAG_UR_His | ecosystem: Engineered > Bioreactor > Anaerobic >... | reverse complement strand
GTGCAAGATGTTTTGCAGGCCGACTGGCAGGATGTCTGGCATTCGCCGCAGCCGCCGTGAGAAGCGCTTTCCTTCAGCGTACCTTGGTTCAGCGTTTTAATGTGCTTCATGAGATGACCTCCCTTCATAGAACTAAATCATGCCTATTATAGCATAAACCTTTTCAAGTAAAAAGACTGAAGATATTGAACCGTGCAGGAGGCGGACGAGTTCCGGCAACCTGCAGCGAAGTCAAAAGGTCTGCTTGATCACGGGTTTACCTGAAGCGGCGGCGGATTCTCCCTTGAAATTCCACCGCGCCGGTAAGGACACATGGCCAGATGCGCGTCTATTTCTGAACGACGATGCTGCCAACTGCCCATTTTTTGAATGTCAATTCTGTGCCGCTAGGTCGCACGCGAAGAACAACATCCTCATCCATGACTGAGACGACTTGTCCAACCACGCCGCCGATGGTCACGACTTCATCACCCGCCGAAATGTTATCCCGCATACTCTTCAGCTCTTTGTTTTTCTTTTGCTGCGGACGAATGAGCATGAAGTAGAAAATCAGGAAAAACACGACGACGTAAAGCAGAGTTCCGTAAGTACCGCCCATAGTGTAAGCCTCCTATTCTTTGCTGTCTGATGCAATTTTACTCGCTCTCTTCTACAGTATAACCGTATTTGAGAAAAAATTCATCCTTAAAATCAAGAAGTCTGTCATCCATAATGGCTTGTCTGACATTTTTCATGAGTTCAATGAGGAAAAACAGGTTGTGATAGGTCATGAGCCTCGAGGAAAGAATCTCATCCGCTTTGTACAGGTGTCTCAGATAAGCTTTGGTGTAGTTGCGGCAAGTGTAACAGCCGCAGTTTGGATCAAGAGGAGAAAAATCATCATAGTATTTCGCATTCTTAATGACAACTTTGCCGACGGAGGTCATAGCAGTGCCATTTCTGGCAATCCGTGTCGGAAGGACACAGTCAAACATGTCCACCCCGCGCAGGACACCTTCAAGAAGGTCGTCCGGGCTTCCCACGCCCATCAAATATCGCGGCTTGTCTTCCGGCAGATACGGGGTGGTTTGCTCCAGAATTTCGTACATGATAGGCTTAGGCTCACCGACGGATAATCCGCCAATCGCATAGCCTGGGAATCCTATCGCTGTAATTTCCTCTGCACTTTGTTTTCTGAGATCCGGGTACATGCCGCCTTGCACTATGCCAAAGAGCGCCTGCTGATCCGGCTTTTTATGGGCTTCCTTGCAGCGTGCCGCCCAGCGCGAGGTGCGCTCCAGGGATTTCTTCACGTAGTCGCGCTCCGCGGGATAAGGCGCGCATTCGTCAAAAGCCATAATAATATCCGCGCCCAGCGCATTTTCAATCTCAATGGCGCGCTCTGGACTGAGGAAGTGTTTAGCCCCATCAAGATGAGACCTGAATTCAACGCCTTCCTCAGTAATTTTTCTGAGATCTCCCAGACTAAAGACCTGAAAGCCGCCGCTGTCCGTCAGGATAGGATGATGCCAGTTCATAAACTTGTGAAGGCCGCCCGCTTTTTCTACCAATTCATGACCCGGTCTCAAAAACAAGTGGTAGGTGTTGGAGAGGATAATCTGGGCTTCCATGTCCTCAAGTTCTTCAGGGGTCATTGCCTTGACCGTAGCTTGGGTGCCCACAGGCATAAAAATTGGGGTATCGATTACGCCATGGGGCGTATGCAGGCGGCCAAGGCGCGCGCCGCTCTGTTTGCAGGTCTTGATGAGTTCAAATTGAATGGCCATGGTTGCCTCCTAATAAGATCTAACTTTACAAAATCAGCATGGCGTCGCCAAAGCTGAAAAATCTGTAGCGCTCTTTCACTGCCTCACGATAAGCGGACAGAACGTGCTCCCTGCCGGCCAATGCACTGACCAGCATAATGAGGGTTGACTCAGGGAGATGAAAGTTAGTGATGAGACCATCGACCACTTTAAACGTGTAGCCGGGATAGATAAATATATCCGTCCAGCCTGAGCACGCCTGAAGGGTTTCATGGCGCCCCGCAGCACTTTCAAGGGTTCTGACCGAGGTCGTGCCTACTGCAATGACGCGATTGCCAGCTGATTTCGCCTGCTTGATCTTTCTCACCGCATCCTCACTGATTTCAAAGTATTCAGCATGCATGACATGATCGTGTATAGACTCAGACTTGACTGGTCTGAAGGTGCCCAGCCCCACATGCAATGTGATGCGGGCGATTGTCACACCTTTCTCCTCGATTGCGCCCAGCAAGTCCTCATCGAAATGAAGACCAGCGGTTGGCGCTGCCGCAGAGCCATATTTGTTTGAGTACACAGTCTGATAGCGCTCCGCATCCTCCAGAGTTTCGCGAATGTACGGCGGCAGCGGCATTGTGCCCAGCCTGTCCAGGACCTCCTCGAAAATCCCGTCATAGTTGAACCTCACCAGTCGCGTGCCTTCTTCAGACAGGTCTTCAATAACCGCACTCAAAGAGCCGTCCCCAAATTCAAAGGTGTCACCGGGACGTGCCTTTTTTCCTGGTTTGACGAGGGTCTGCCAGAGATCTCCTTCAACACGCTTCAGCAGAAGAAATTCCACGGCAGCCCCGGAGCGCCTGCGTCCAAAAAGTCTGGCCGGCAGAACCCGGGTATCGTTGATAACCAGGCAATCCCCTGGCTGAAGATGGTGCAGCACATCCCTGAATGTCTCATGGCGAAGCGCGCCAGTCTCTTTGTCCATAAAGAGGAGTCTCGAAGCAGCTCGGTCTTTAAGCGGTGTTTGAGCGATCAGGTCCTCTGGTAAATCAAAATAAAAATCACTTGTTTTCATATTTTGAAGTTGCTCCTTATATCATTGATATAATTTTAAAATAGTTAGCCTTTCATACCGGCTATAAGATGCGGCATTCTACTGTATTCTGGTGTTGACATAGTAATGGGTCAAAATCTGTACGTAGTTCATGCCAAGATCCGCCATGGCTTTCGCGCCCCACTGGCTCATCCCGACGCCGTGACCAAAGCCATAGCCTTTGAAGACAATGGTGGCACTGCCGGATCCAGACGTCACCACAGTATTGGTCGGCTTAAACGCCGTCACGCCTGAAGCTGACAGCAATGTCACTTCCGAAGATCCAAGCGTCGCCTGCCCGCCTGCCCCTTCTACGACAAGGCGATCCACAGGTAAAGCAGTCTTGCTCCCGGCGGATTCCAGCGTCAGCGCCCCACTCGTGCCTGGCACTGCGCTGCCGCCCCCTTCAATGGTATACCAAGAGCTGCGGATATCATACGTCCCCAGGATGTAGCGCGCCTTTTCCTTGGTGGCCACATAATCTCCGTCCCGACCGACAAACACCGTTTCCAGCGCCCGTCCGTTCGGTGACACTTTGGTGACGTAGATCCCAATCAATGGACCAATATTGATATTCTTGCTCTTTAAAATATCGTCCACTTGCGCTGTGGTATAGGTTTTAGACCAGGTGGCCGATGGCTGCCCAAGAGAATAAGGATCATCCACCGACTTGAGGTAAGGCGTCACCGCCGACCAGACATATTCAGAGTTTTCTGTGCGTCCACCACTGTTGGAGTGGAAAAACGCAGTAATGGGCTTGTTGTCGTGTACCAAAAGCTTTCCCCAGGTCTCGTCCACGGCATCGTTAGAGCGCGGCCGTTCGACACTGGCGCCGCCGTACACCTGACAGTCCTGCAAATTACACAGATCGAAGCCCCATTTGCTGTGCTTGCCTAAGGAGGCATAGGCGTAATTGCGCGCCGCGACTGCTTGGGCTTTCAATGCCTCCAGCGGCCATTCTCCCGACATTTCCCGGGGCAGAACGCCGTACAGGTAGGGTTCAATTCCAATGTAATTGATGACGGTTGGGTCGCTGTCAGTGAATCTCTGTACACCAATGGCACCGCGGTATTTTCTGCTTTCAAAGCCAATCAGGTCTCCATCAGTCTGAGGCAAAACCGCAAAGACCGCGTCACTCGTATCATAATACATAAAAATTGAGGTGTTGTCGACGATCATGATCGCTTTGTCATTGACCGGTGCAGGCATCAGTGAAATTTGCGGCAGTACCGACTCGATTTCAGCTTTTTTTGCTGTCCGCTCAGCCTCGGACTGATAAGCGCCCACATAGACTTTCCAGCCGTCATCATAGGCCGGAAACAGGTCTTGAAGCTGTATTGAAGTCTGATCCAGAAACTGCCGCATTTCAAGATAGGTTCCAAAATCCGGCCCTACCTGCAGATGGTATGGTCCAAAGTAGGCACCGCTGCTTCCGGTTGGTGTGCCGATGGTCTCGCCGACCGCCCTCGTATTCTTAATGACATAGAGGGTATTGAGCGGCAATATGGCGCCGGTGTCCGAAAACGCCCCCGCACCGTCCACAGTAACAAGCTTAAACCCGCTGGTTGAAGTCAAAATGGACGTCGCGTCCGTGATGCTGTTGAATTTGATGCCAACACGAAACTGACGATCCGGGCTTGCTTCCACAGCATAGGAAAAATCTGCATTAAAAGCCAACAGAACTGACAAAAGACATAAAGTCAACAGGATCCAGGCCGGCTTCGCGTTAATTGTATTTTTTTTATAAATCACGTTCAACCTCACCTCATTCCTCAAGACTGATCTCCAGTTGATTGAAAGGAACCTCTGCTGCAATCTGCCCCTGGGGATCCAGATTGAGATATCGGTACCCGCTTCGCGTTATGACGCGGCCTCTCGGCGTCCGGTTAATAAAGCCGAGCTGCAGCAGGAATGGCTCGATGACGTCTTCAATGGTCCCCTGCTCTTCACCGGTAGCGGCCGACAGGGTACTTATTCCAACCGGTCCGCCGTCAAACTTTTCAGCAATGGCGTATAGGAGCCTGCGATCGGCTTTGTCGAGACCGGAATCATCAATATCAAGCATTTTGAGCGCATAGCGCGCGACTTCTATATCGATGGTATCGCTGCCGCCCACCTGAGCGAAGTCGCGGACTCGTCTCAGTATGCGGTTGACAATCCGTGGCGTGCCACGGCTTCTGCGGGCAATCTCCCAGGCAGCGTCATCGTGAATCCCAATGCCCAGGATGTCAGCGGATCGCCGTACAATCAGGTGCAGCTCACGCTCGCTGTAAAGATCCAGCTGAAGCATAACGCCAAAACGGTCTCTTAAAGGCGATGTCAAAAGCCCCGCTCTGGTGGTGGCGCCCACCAAGGTAAAGCGTGGGAGCTGAAGTCGGATGGACCTGGCTTCAGAGCCCTTGCCTATGATAATGTCAAGGGCATAATCCTCCATAGCCGGATAAAGGACTTCCTCCACCGCACGGCTGAGTCGGTGGATCTCATCAATAAAAAGGACATCTTTGTCCCTCAGCGTGTTTAAGATGGCTGCCAGATCTCCGGGACGCTCAATCGCGGGACCTGAGGTGATGCGGATATTGACGCCCAGCTCATTGGCAATGATGTTCGACAGGGTTGTTTTGCCGAGTCCGGGAGGTCCATAGAGAAGGACATGGTCCAGCGCTTCAGAGCGGTATTTGGCAGCCTCAATGAAGACGCCCAGTTTCTCCTTGTTGCGTTCCTGTCCAATGTATTCCTTGAGATTTTTCGGTCGAAGACTGCCTTCCTGCAGAACGTCTTCTTCTATAAGATCCGGCGTGATAAAGCGGTCAAATCCTGAGTCCAAGGGCAGTGCCTCCTTTCACGTGGTGCTTGGTTTAAAGAATCGCCATCAGCCCAAGGGCCTGGCGGATAACGTCTTCGACGGTCAGGTCACGGCTGTCTATGCGTGAGATGATCTTCTCGACGTCGGATTTTCTGTAACCCAGGGCCATCATGGCTTCTATGGCATCTGAAACGACACCGACGTTTTTAGGCATAGAAAAACCGTCTGCCTCCGGCAGCGCGGACAGTGTTTTGGAGAATTTGTCTCTCAGCTCCAGTACAATGCGCTGGGCTGTTTTTTTGCCGACGCCAGGTGCTTTCGTAAGACCATCGGCATCCCCCAGAATTATCATGCGGGTAAGTTCAAGGTAATGAATGCCCGACAGGGCGGCGATGGCAACCTTAGCGCCTATGCCCGTAACTGTGGTCAGCAGGCGAAAGACCTTCAGCTCGTCCTCAGTGGAGAAGCCCACCAGGGTCATGCTGTCCTCGCGGACGATCAGGGAGGTGAAGAAGGTGACAGTCTCCCCCACTTTGCAGGCCATAGCGCTGGTCGCCGAGGTGGAGATGCTGTAGCCTATATTGCCGACTTCGAGAATAACCCGGTCGGGATGTAAAACGGCGACAACGCCGCGAAAATATTCATACATGGGGCAGCCTCCTAAAATGGTGCAGTGATGTTTCGCAGACGGCAAGCCGCGAATGCTGCGCCTCGCGGTGATTCCGTGAGACTTAAACTAAAATGACTTGCTTAAGGCCTGTTTCCAGCGCTATTTTTTCTAATTTTTCCATTTCCGTATGGCTTGGCATAGTTTTGTCCTTAAATTGGCCAACAACACCATGGGGCCTGAAGCGAATCAGTTTGTAGCGGGTTTCAGGAGCGTGAGCTGCAAGCACCCTGCTGACATAGGACACAGTGGCAGCATTGTCAGGCCATTCAGGTACGATGACCGTTCGCACTTCATAGAGTGTCTGTTCCTGTGCCATACGCTGCAAATTCTCAAGAACCCTTTGATTGTTCTCACCGGTTAGGATCTTGTGTGCTGCTGGATTGACTGTTTTGACATCCAGCATGAAGCCGTCGACCCAAGGTTTGATGCATTCGTAAAAAGCCTGATCAAAGTCGCCGTTGGTATCGATCAGGACGTCTAAATCCTCTCTTTTCAGGGCTTTGACTAGCGCCAGGAGAAATTCGGGCTGCAGGGTGCATTCACCGCCTGAAATAGTCACACCGGAAATAAACAGGCGGTATTTGAGTACCTCTTGAACGACGTCTTCAGGTGACCTGAGAGGCGCTTCACCAGTGCTCAGATTGCTGCCAAGGGCAATGGTCTCAGGATTGTGGCAATAGCCACACCTGAAGCTGCAGCCCTGGAGAAAGATGATGGTTCTGTTGCCAGGCCCATCCACTGAACTGAAGGGCAGGATCCTGCGGACATAGCCCATGGGGCTTAGGTTTTGAACTTGGTCTTTCACTGCTTTTCTCCGCATTTTGGACAGAAGGCGTGGGATTTGTCGATTTCAGCGCCGCAGGATTTGCAGAATCTGAGGGGCTTGCCTTTTTTGACCGTTTTGAGATCCCAGTAGGTCAATTCTTCCGTAGGATTTTCCTCGTAGGCCTGTCCTTTTTCTTTTTTCAGTTCAAAGACACTTTTGCAGGAAGGACACACGCAAAAGTAGTTTAAATTCCAGCGAACGGTTGGTATAAAAAAGACGTGAAAGGTGTTGTACCTCTTGATGACTTTTTTCGGCAGAGTACTGTTGCATTCCTTGCATTCCACCTGGCTGTCTCTGAGTAACTTATCCTTGCTTGTGATTCCGAATACGCCTATAAAAAACATGTCGTCATCTCCTAAAAGACATCATGAACCTGAGTCTTAGCAATCATTTACCATTATAGCATATTTGTTCGCTTCTGTGAGGGATAAGTTGCGGCAGCGCAGAGAGGGGAACTCAAATTGTAGATGAGTTCCCCTCTTTAAAAGCTAGTCGATTTTTTAATTGCTACAGGTTCCAACACCTCATCAACCATCGGCACAAACAGGGAAAGGTAAATGCGATCTACCTCTGACGTTTCAGGAACCCCAATGTTGAATGCCATGCCATCCTCCGCTTGCCACATTCCCAAGGACATTTCTGCCGGATCCGGTTCCATCCGAACCGCTCCAAATTCATGCCCGCCATAATCAGGGTTTTCATCGAACATACCAGGCCTTAGAAATTCATAAGTGATCCATGGCTTCTCAGACTCTTTGCCAGACATATCGCTGAGTGCCGAGACTTCGCGTCCCTTATACACAATAATCTCGCTCTGGTTCGGAAGCTCTGAATGAATGGTTTCAGTTGAAACATCAAAATACACCGTACTTAAAAGGTTGGATTGCCATGCTGTTCTCTTAGGATCTATCCCAATAAACATTTTTCCGTCCAGTTCAAAGCGGCTGATGCTGGCTTTGAATTCCATGGACTGCTCAGCGACATCAGCATCCGAATTCAGTTTGCCCATACTGTCAAAATAAATTTTGTCTCCATTCTGATCCATAAGATAGAGGCCAATATTTAAATCCTTAACGCCTTCTGCCGGCAGCAGCCTTGCTTTGACGCTGGCATTGATGACGCCTACATTGATTTCCTCAATTTCAAGCTTGCCATAATCAGCTATCTCCAGCGGCTGGTTTAATTCATATTGAACAGATTCACGGGATAATGACGCATCAAGGGACACAGGAAAGCGAAACACTTTATTGTCTATGGTAAATGCCAGTGAAAATTGAGATGGGATTTCATGCCCATAGGTTTTGATTTCAGAAAGTCGAACTTCTTCCCCCATGCCTGAAAAGTCAATGCCGATAGCAGCTTTGAAATCAGGAATCTCCAGGGACAGCTCGACAAATTCCTCAGCATGATCACCCGTAATCGAATAATACACGGCCAGGGTCTGCTGATCAGCGACCACACCATTGAGTGTGATTTCCGTATTGTCAATTTCGATTGACTCGTTAATAGGCTGATATCGGTCATGCTCAATAGCAGATTTTAGCCCCGGCTTGCCGACCAAATATTCAACCCACTGCCCGACAAGTGGCCATTTCATCATGTTTTCAGCCAAGGACGGGTTAAATTTCGCGCCAATCATGAGGCCGTAAGTCCCAATAATGAAGCTTGCAGCCACAGTTAAAATGCCTCTCATGATTTTCTTTGAGACTTTTGTTTTATTAACATCCTTACTATGCAGGTCTGCGGCTGTGCCTATTAACCCCGTCTGACCATCAAATTGATCGCGCAGGTCTGCGGCTGTGCCTATTGACCCCAGTTGTTCAATCATAAGCGGAAGAGTTTCTTTAGCCCACGTTTCCGAATTCTCTGGCAGAGCCTGTTCACTGAGCACTTTTTCTATTTTTTTATCAAGAAGCCGTTCCTCCATGACTTAGACCTCCCTTCCAGAAACTTTTATGGGATTTGCTGACGTCAGCTCATGTGCAGCTAAAGTCTTTCTTAGCTTCTCACGACCTCTGAACAAACGGCTTTTCACGGTTGATATCTCTAACTCAAGCACTTCCGAGATCTTTTTTAAATCATATTCAAGAAAATAGTACATAATTAACGGGATCCGGTAATGATCAGACAGCTGACGAAGAGCACTTTCAATCACGGCCAGCTCCTCTTCCCGCATTAAGACCTCGAGTGGCTCAGGATCCGGGTCAGCGGCTAGTTCAATTTTTAATGCCTGTGCACTATCCTCGGCGTACTGTGGCTCGACCACATTCAGCCATCGCTTTTCCTTGGCATAGTGGTCTCTGTATAAATTGAGACAAATGGTATAGAGCCAGTTGGCCGCGGCCTTCTCCTCATTGATTCCGCTTGGAGACAGGAGTGCCAAATGCTCCGGCAGGATCAGGCGTTCCATGGCCTTGAGAAAGGTTTGCTGATAAAGGTCTTTTGACATCTCAACTTCTGAGGTTAATTTATAGCTTAATTTTCGAATCATCACATCATGTGTCTTTACAAACACAGCGAGTGAGGCTTTGAGTGCCTCATTAGATTCCGACACACCACGTTGGGTGGGTGTGCCAGTTTTCAGCCATCCCACAAAAATGCCTCCTTATTTCCTGATTGGATTAGGGGCGATAGGCCCCAGCCGCGATAGGCCCCAGCCGCAATAGGCCACAGCCACAACAGGCCCTAGCCGCGCGGACAAAAATTATTTTTTTACCAGAGCATGCGATATCAGTTCTCATTTTACTTTCTTCTATCATACCTAAACGCACGGTAGTTAAAAAGGTTTCAAAAAAAACGAAAAGGCAGATCACAAGCAGTCAATAAACCAACCACTTGTTTTCTGCCTTATGAAACTGAGTTTATTGACTTTTGCCAAACACTAGAGCAAGCCATCCCTCATGCGAACGCGCCTCTCCAGCACGTGCTGGTTGTCCACAGCGCCTTTCCCCAAGGCCACCGTATCCTGCAGCACCGCTTCTCCCCGTCTCAGCTTCTCAATTTCCGACCGCTTGACCAGATAGCCGGTGATCCGGATTACATCCGCATTTGAAGCATAGGAGGAAAAATAGCGCATCCCTGCATCAAAGGCACCCTTTACAATGTCGACGACCACTTGTGGATTCGCCTTCACAGTCTCATCAAAACTAAAAATGTCGCCAATACCGGATGGAAAATACTTATGATAGCGTGCCGCCTGCAGCAAATGCTCATGGATCGGCGGTTCGTCGCCAATAGGAATCCTGCAGCCCGGGCTGGTACCCGCATCAGAATCAATGCCCACCTGTGCGTGGAGCAGATAATGGCCGCCCGTTGCCAAATGCGGATTGAAATGCCCGTTCACAACGGCTTGAATACCTTCAATAATGCGCACCCCAAGATCATCTGCTTCCTGACTGTGACCAAAGCGTCCGCTGCGGCCATCCAGTTTCATGAGGTGGTTGACGGCTTCCGCCAGTCCCACTTCACCCAGCATGGCAGTGAACCGCGCCGGATCAATCAAACCCTCACGAACCAGAAAGCTCGATTCATAGAAATGACTTTCCTCCACTAAGAATCGAATGCGCTCATCCATGTAATCCATGGCAAGCTGAACCGCTTCCGGCAGCAGTCGCTCGAGAAAATCCGCGGATCCCCCGGCCTCAAATGACAATTTGTCGAGCTTTAGCCGCGACAGGGTGTAGCTGCCGCCGCCAACAGGCAATCCGTTGTAACAGCTGACTATGGCGTAACCATCGGCAAAATCCTCGAATTCTTTTGAAAACATAGCATGATTGGCAAAGCTCGGTTTTGCTGTGATCAACGAAGTGGCGGCCGCGTCCCGCAGGAACTCCGCAGGTGTCTCGGCGCTAACCTTCAAAGTAATATTCGGGATCGCGTCCTGAAGCTCTCGCTCCGCCCTCAAAATCAAAGTCCCGGCTCGCGTCGGCTCAGGACCGAGGTTCGCATGGCAAAAAGAATCCGTAATAGTCCGGTCAATGTGCTTCAGGAACAGTTTGATCGTCTTGAAAGCCCTCTCCTCATCTTCAATAAAAGGATCCAGGAGCGTATCTAGGCCGCCAATATAAACCGGAAAAGTCGAAATGGACGGGATGTGCTTGTACAGGATCAGCAGCGCGTGAACAGCCTCCTCCAGATCCTGAGGCGGATCGATTTCCAGAAACTTGCTGCCCTGCTTCATAAACTTTTCAAAATTAACAACGACATACCGCGGTCTGTAAGGCGCATGACCCTCAAACAGGTCACACAAAATATCCCGATCCCTCAGTGACTGAACCGCCGCCGGAATGTTCAGCACCTCGATTGAATCCTCTGCGGCCCTGGCCAGGGAAATCACCTTTTGCTCATAGGTCAGCACAGGATCTTGAATGATGGACAAAACGTTACCCATGGTTGTCACCCTTTCATTATAAACACGCTGAAAATGCGTCGATCAGTTCACTGTGAATATCTTTGCTTCTATTTTAGAACAAAGCCAGGCCTGAATCAACGCCCGTGAATGACATTACGCAAACTTCAGGACATTTGTCCCTTTGAAGAATTTCTGCCGATGGTCACTTAAACCACTCCAACCAATCACTTACATGTAAATATAAAAAACACCCCGGTTTCTCCTGAAAGACTCCGGGGTGTTTCCAACTCATTTTAGTTAACCATAACGTTGAACTTATGTAGAACTTTGTCGCCTAATCGATCAAATCCTAAGCGGTTTTCTCGTAACCAGGAAGCTTCTCCATAGTAATGCCAGTGAAGCCATAGAAGATTGAAACGAGCGGATTGATCAGGTTCAGGAAGCAGTATGGCAGGTAGACCAAAGTCGCGACGCCAAGTGTGCCTGACATGAACAGACCACAGGAGTTCCAAGGTACTAGAGGCGAAGTCAGCGTACCGGCATCTTCGAGGACGCGGGAGAGGTTCTTAGGATGGAGACCGCGATCTTCGTAGATTTGTCTGTACATACGGCCCGGGATAACGATAGCAAGGTATTGGTCGCCAGCCATCATGTTCATGGCAATGATCGTGATGATCGTTGCGAGAACAAGGCTGCCAGTACCATGAGCAAGTTTCATGATAGAGGAAGCAATAGCTTCAAGCATACCGGACTTCTCCATTACGCCGCCAAAGCTCATAGCGCAAAGGATCAGGGAGACTGTCCACATCATGCTGTCGAGACCGCCGCGGGAAAGCAGGTCGTCAATGACGGTGATGCCTGTGTCAGATGCGTAACCATAGTGGGTTGCTTCAACGATAGCCGTCATGTCAGCGCCCTGGAAGAGGAACGCGAACAGAGCGCCAAGGACAGTGCCGCCAATCAAACCAGGAATGGCTGGAATTTTGAAAACTACCATTGCGATAACGAGAACTGGCGCTAGGAGCAGAATCAATGAAATATTGAAGTTTGCTTCAAGACCAGTCAGAATTTCATTTATAGCCGCAGTATCAATCTCATTTCCGGCAAATCTTACACCGATTATCCCGTAGAGGATCAAAGCGATGATGAGAGATGGACCGGTTGTGTAGACCATGTGACGGATGTGGTCAAACAGCGTGGAACCCGCCATAGCTGGCGCAAGGTTGGTCGTATCTGAAAGCGGTGACATTTTGTCGCCAAAGTAAGCGCCGGAAATGATTGCACCAGCTACGAGACCAGGGTTCATGCCAAGGCCAATACCTACGCCGACAAGTGCAATACCAACTGTACCTGCAGTCGTCCATGAGCTTCCGGTTGCGAGGGAAACGATACAGCAGAGCAGGCAGGTTGCGACGAGAAAGATGCTAGGAGACAGAAGCTTAAGACCATAGTAGATCATGGTTGGTACTATGCCGCCGAGAATCCAGGTACCAATGATCATACCGATGATCATCAGGATCAGGATAGCCTGCATAGCCATTTTGATGGTGTCCACAATCCCATCCTCAAGCTCTTTCCAGGTAAAACCGAGTCCGACAATTGCGACGATAGCCGCGACGACTGCCGAGAAGAGAATTGGAAGGTGTGGATCCCCGCCCCAGAACTGCATGGTGACGATCAGTGCCACGATAATGAATGCCATAGGAATGAGTGCGTGACCAAGCGTGGCTTTTTTCTTCATCTTTGTTTCCATTGATGAATTCCTCCTTTGCATAAGATAGTTCATTATACATGAGAGGTTACAAAAAAATTCAAAAACGTTCACAAAAGGATAACAAAAATGTCACAAATAATTTAGAATGATCTAAAAATTGTGCAGTCCAGTCAGAAAATTGCGTCAGGAGGCCTCTAAAACCATCAGGATCAAATTGTCAATAAACTTGCGTACCGAGATTTTGCCGCCGCTCTCTCGCTTGCCTCGAATGAAATCCATCTCTGCTTTGACATTCTCAAAGTCATACAGTGTACTGGAAAAACGGATGAAGTTTTCGTTCATATAGTCCTCAATCCCCAGATTTGCCAAATTGATCAGACCCCGGTTGATTGCTCGCCGCAGCCGCTGCTCCATGGCTTTGGGATTGTCACAGAGTTCGTCGCAGATATCCCTGACTTTAAAATCAAATGTCTTTAGATTGTTCTCAAGCATATAAGAACAGATCTGAATCAGATCCTCCCCGCCTTTTTCTCCCATGATGCCGAGCTTTGAAAAAATCATTTTAATTTTCTTTACCTGGTCAGAAAGTTGATCCGGCATCTTACTCGAAGTTTGTTTCTCGCCTTTGTTGAACATGCCCTCTATCATCTTGAAAGTGCGCTCCATTTCCAGCTTCTCTTTGATGTTGCCCAGCACATTTCTGATTTCAATCTGATTGACGGGTTTGCTGATAAAAAACTCAACCCCGCAGTCATATGCCTTCGAAATGATATTCTTGCTTGAGACTTGAGACAACATGACAAATCGCGTGTCCGGCAGACCATCCTTCAAAGCTTTGACCAGGGCGCAGCCATCCATATTGGGCATCAGCATATCCACGACAACTATGGACGGCTTCAAACTTGGAATCTGAACCAAAGCTTTTTCAGAATCCTTAGCCATACCAACCACATCTCCAAGATCAAACTCTTCTATGATATTTTCGAGCACTCTTAAAACAGATGAGTCATCATCCACCAAGTAAAAAGTCATGGGGCTACCTCTCCTCTAGGGCTAATTTGTCGAGTACAGCGACTATTTCTGTGCCTGAACCTAATTTGGACTTGACCATGATGCGTCCATTAAAAGTAGTTTCAACAATATCTTTGACGAGGGTCAGTCCTAATCCTCGATAAATATCGCCGGTGCTTGGATTGAACTTTGTTGAGTAACCGGCTTCAAATATCGCCTCAACGTCTTTTTCTTTTATGCCGGGTCCATTGTCTCTAACTGTCAAAATCAAATGCTCAAAATCCTCTGTCAAAATAACAGAAATTGTGCCTTCTTTCCTTGAATCACGAATGGCTTCAATGCTGTTGGAAATCAGGTTCCTAATGACTGAGACAAAGAGTAAATGCTCACTGACGACGTGATCAGAATTCAGAAGGTCCACCATGTTGAGCTCAATCTTTGCATTCACACTTTCATTTTTAAAGAATTTAACGACAATCTCCAGGAGCTCCCTGACTTTAAAAGCACCATAGGGGTTTTGAGTGACACCGATCTTATCTATTCCTTCAATAACCTTGGAATAGTTTTTCTTAATTTCATGAACATCTTTTGCGATTTTTAGGGACAGATGACGCGACCTGGGATCTGAGTCCTCCGCAAGCTGTTCATAAAGTGTGTAAGCCTCCCCCATAACCTGCTCAATATATTCCATGTTGTTCTGCATAAAATAGATTTCACTTTTCAAGTCGCTTAGAACCGTGTACATACTCTTGTATCGCTCATATTTCTCATCCTTCATCAGGATGATGTTGTAATATTTCAATACGAAAACCAGTGCCGTCGCCAAAGCCGTCCGAATAAAGGCAACCGTGATCAGGGTGTCGACAAGCCGGATCTTTTCACCCACCAGAGGGCCGATCCGGACCACGAGTTCAAATAGGTTGGAGGCAAAATCAGCGATACAAATTGCCAGGATCCAGCGTGACAGCGTCTTTTCCTTGGCGAGATAGACAATAAAATAATAAATGAAGCCATAAGACATATCAAATACAAAAATGGGAAAGTCAGCCGCGGCTGCAGCCATAAAACTCCCGAACACACCTATCCCTATGATCCCACGAAACAGCAGTCCGAAAAGCCCTATTCCAAAAGAGGTAATGATGGGATTCAGTGTCGGATTGAAATAATAATAGACCGGGAGAATGATAACGGACATGGATATTCTGAAACCATTCAGATCATAACCTATGTAAATTTGAGAGGTAATGGCGTCCAGCAATGCAATAATTGAAATTTTTGTAATTAACGTTCTCAATTGGCTCATAATCCACATCCTCGCGTACGGGATTCACATTAACAATATTCCTCATTATACCAAATCCCGCGTGAAACTGAAATGAAATTGAATCGAGACAGAAGAACTGGGTGTGGATGGTACAAGAAAGGAGATGCAAGGTGCGGGGTCAATGGGTTTAAGCCACTGAAACCGCCTTTCATCTCCTTTCAAGCGCTATTATGCCTCTTCAAATATCGGCTTTCCGTCAATAAATGCTTTGATTCTCGCCAGAGAGTGTACCTCAACACCTAAACTGCTCACGTAGGCATTGCCCTCCTGGAAGGATTTTTCGATGACAATGCCGACACCGTAAACCTCGCCGCCGCCTTGTCGTACCAATTCAATCAGGCCAGCTGCGGCACGGCCCTGAGCCAGAAAATCATCCAGGATCAGTACCCTGTCACCGGGATGAATAAACTTCTTGGACACTCTGACACTGTAATTCCGCTTCTTTGTGAAGCTGTAAACATTGGTCTCATAACTGTCCGGATCTGCGTTGACAGAATCAAATTTTTTCGCAAAAACCACAGGCACATTATTGAAATACTGCGCGGTGATAGCTGCAATGGCAATGCCAGACGCTTCAATGGTCAGAATCTTGTTGATCCCCTTATCCTTAAAACATTCGTAAAAGGCCTTGCCTACCTCATTTAATAAGCCAACGTCCACCTGGTGATTGAGGAACCGGTCTACCTTTAATATGTCCTTGCCCAAAACGTAACCATCCGTCAGGATGCGTTCTTTTAATAGATTCAAGTGAGCACCTCTTTCTAAACAGAGTTTTATCCATCTTAATGGAATCTGCTGAAAAAGGCAAGCCTCACAGCATAAAATTTGTCACGTTACGCCAGCAGCGCACTTTCCTTTTCCTCAATATATTGATGGGTATAGAGATGCCAGTAATGTCCCTTCAATTTCATGAGTGACTGATGCGTGCCATCTTCAATAATGCGCCCATCCTCAATGACTAATATTCGGTCGCAGGCGCGAATGGTGGAAAGCCGGTGGGCAATGATAAAACTGGTTCTGTTCTCCAGAACTTTAACCAGCGCATGCTGGATCAATTGTTCGGCTTCGGTGTCAATGGAACTCGTGGCCTCATCCAGAATAAAAATCGCCGGTTCTGCAATAACTGCTCGGGCAAAGGAAATCAACTGCTTCTGACCGGTGGACAACATGGCACCGCCTTCACCCACCTGAGTGTCATAACCTTCAGAAAGATGCATGATAAAGGACTCTGCGCCCACCAGTGCTGCTGCCTTTCGGATCTCCTCCTCTGTTGCTTCCAGTCTTCCATAGCGAATATTATCACGGATGGTCCCGCTGAAAAGATGCGGCGTCTGAAGGACATACCCGATGTTTTGATGCAGCCAAGACTGCGACCGGGCCTGTAACGGTCTCCCGTCAAGAAAAATTTCCCCGGAGGACGGTTCATAAAATCTGCAGATGAGGTTGACGAGGGAACTCTTGCCTGAACCCGTTGGACCAACCAGGGCAACGGAGGTGCCCGCTTCAACCCGTAGAGACAGTCCCTGAAAAATAGGTTCCTCAGGTTTATAGCTAAATTGAACGTCTTTAAACTCAATAGTGCCTTCAACGGACTCAAAACTCTGTTTTTGCGGTGCCAGTACAGTGCCGTAGCGCGCAATAACCTCTTGTGTGTCTTCAATTTCCGGCTGCTGATCGAGGAGCATAAAGATGCGCTCCGCAGATACCTGTGCCGACTGCATCTCTGAGAGGATGCGTGCCATTTCTCTGACCGGCTCGAAAAATTGGATTGAGTAATTGATGAACAAGACCAAAGTTCCATAGGAGACAGCGCCGGCCATGACTTCAGACCCGCCATATTGAATCGCCAGAACGGTGCCTATTGCCGCGATGTTAATGACCATAGGCTGATACAAGGCGCTGTAGAAGGCGGATTTGATGCTCTGATCCCGCATGTCGCCGCTCAGGACCCTAAAGTCCGCCATGACTTTATCCTCAACCACCAGCGTCTTGGTGGTCCGCGCTCCGGTGATGCCTTCGTTGATGGCACCAGTGATCCTTGAATTCAGCCGCCTGACGACTCTTTGAAAAGCGACAATTTTGTTTTGAAAATACCAGCTGACTAAAATCAGAATTGGCATGACTGACAAGGTAATGAGAGCCAGTTTCAGGTTCACCGCCAACATGACCGCCATAATGCCCAGCATCATGGTCAATCCCCAAACCATGTCCACTAAACCCCATGAGATGAATTCCCCCAGCTTGGTGACGTCAGACGTCAGCCTTGCGAGGATCCAGCCTGCCGCATTCTGGTCGAAATAACTCATTGAAAGCTGCTGCAGCTTTTCGAAACCGGCCTGACGGATATCATGGGAAAGGCCGGCCTCAACCACACCTGCCGTTTGGATAAACTTATACACCACCAGGGCAATCATCAGGACAATGCCGGCGTAAGCGGCAATAAACTGGTTCAGGCCATCCAGTCTGCCTGGTGTAATATAAGCATCAATCAGGTGCTTGGTCAGGTAGGTCATCATGACATCCATAGCGCCCAGGAGCGCCAGGCAGAGGACGACCACCGTCAGCTGTTTCTTGTAATTTTTCATAAACGGCAGCAATCTGAACCAAAGCCGCCGGTCGATTTTTTTCCTGCCTGTTTCCTTTTGCATTGAATTTTCCATAAGTCACACCTCTAATTGTTCTGCGTTTAAGTCTGCGATTTTTCGTTAAGGCCAATGAGCTTCAGCGAAAAAGCGGCTAACTGGCTTCTGCCTCAGCTATTGAGTTCTGAATCTCCCAGACCCGCTTGTAAAGCCCTTCCTGCTGGATCAAAGCTTCGTGGGTGTCAAAGGCTGAAACCGCCCCGTTTTCAATGACCAGAATCCGGTCCACCTCCATTAGTGTCGTAAGTCTGTGTGAAATCAACAGAACAGTTGAATAAGCGCTGTTCGCCATCAAACCGTCACGAATCTGCCTGTCCGTTTCAGTGTCCACCGCACTCAGCGAGTCGTCGAAAATCATAACTGGCATAGGCTTCAATAGAGTCCTGGCAATTGCGACGCGCTGTCTCTGACCACCCGAAAGCGAGACGCCTTTCTCACCCACCAAAGTCTCATACCGGTGATCAAACTGCTCGATGTTGTGATGAATCGCCGAAATCTGCGCCGCCCTCACAATGTCTGCCTCACTTGCCTCACCACGGATTGCAATATTTTCCCCAATGGTCCTGGCATAAAGAAATGCCTCCTGAAGAACGAGCCCGATATTGCGTCTCAAATAGCGCTTGGAAATACGGTTCAGCGGTATGCCATCCAGCAGAATTTCGCCCTCTGTTGGCTCGTAGAGCCGCGTCAGCAGATAAGCCAGCGTCGACTTGCCTGAACCTGTAGGACCCAGGATGCCGATGGTCTCCCCAGGCAATATTTTAAAATCGATCCCCTTCAGAATCTCCTCACCCTTTGGATAAGCGAAACGCACGCCTTTGAATTCGATGCCGCCAACAACCTCAGGTTCCAGGGTCCCCTCTTCCTCTGTGTTCGTGGCCGCATCATCATCACTCTTCGCTTCGAGAATTTCATCAATTCTCCCAACCGCGACCATGGTTTTTCCAAATTCGCTCAAAACTCTGCCGAGCTGACGGATTGGAAAAATGAGCATGTTTTCATAAGTGATAAAAGCGACAACGGTCCCAAGGCTGATAGTGCCCTCTATTGCCCATTTTGCCCCAAAATACATGACGAGTGCAATCTGAAGCAGGCACACAAAATCTGACAGCGACCAGAAATATGCAAAATTTAGAATCAGTTTGTAAACTTTCTCTTTAAAATCTTTATTGAACCCAGAAAATTTCTCGTGCTCAAAAGGTTCTCTTCCCAAAGCCTTAATGACCTTTATCCCGCTTAAATTTTCCTGCAGCATGGACGTTACTTTGGCTTCAGCTTCATCCGCAATTTTGAATTTGGCCTTGACTCTGAAAAAAAACCAGATGGAGAACAGGATGACAATTGGGATCAGACTCAGGGCAATGAGCGTCAAATTTGGATCGAGGGACCACATCAGCGCAGAGACGATCCCCACCATCAGCACTATAGACACGATCTCCACCACTTGAACAGCTAGAAATCGACGTATCGTTTCGACGTCTGAAGTCGCTCTTTGAATGAGATCTCCAGTGTCATGACTTGAAAAGAACTCGAACTTGACTTCATGAAGATGCTGCATCACCCGGTCCTTAAGCCCCTTTGCTATGCGCTCAGATGCCGCGGCGCTGGCTATGCCCTTGACCAGCAAAAATACTGCACGAAGCAGGGACGTGAGCAGAATCAAAACGGCTACCCCAGTCAGGGTGCCACCTGTCAGTTGCGTCATCAGATCAGCAGACCATGAGTCAGCCGCCACACCACCTATGACTTGGTCAATCGCGAATCGGATCATCAAGGGAATGCTCATGGCAAACAGGGTCGTGAACAGCACCGCCGCCATTGCGAGAGTATACATCAAGGTGTTGCCCTGCATATGATGGGTTAACTTTTTTAATGAATTGGAATGAGGATGGAACGACATATCAAGGATGTCCCCTTTCGATCTTTTGTCGAAGATTAAACAAAAAATCACAAATTATAACAACAAAAAATGACGCAGATTCTCCTGCGCCACGAAATGTAATATTTTACCTGCTAAGAGCGTAAAAATAGCCGCAGAAGAATCACCTGCGGCTATATAGACTGAATTATACTGTCTACAAAATTATAACCACAGGCTGCCGGTATGAAGTTGAATTAAGTGCGAAAACGTTATAAGCGTTCATTGTGATCATCATAACTGCAACCTCCTTTTAATATTTTGTAGCACTTTTCACGAAGGGAATGTCCGCCTGTCGTGGACTACACCCCTATTATAGAACTAAATGTCTTACTATACAAGATTTTTTTTATATCTCTTTGGCCTTCAAATAACTGGCTACCTGATCCGCACCAATTTCGCCCACCATCTCATTGATTAAGCCCTCCGTCAGATTTGAAAGACTCAGCAGCGTCGTCACCAGCGCCTCCATGTCCCCTGCATTCTGATAGCGTTCGATCATATTTTTTAAATAGGCCTTTTGTTCAGCAAAAATTGTTTCCGTTCTCTCATTCTGAAATTCAAAAAATCTGTCATCAATAATTACGCGCATGATTTACCTCTTCCTGAACCGGCTAAAAAAGCCTTTTTTTGCGGCACGTTCCTCAACCTGAAGCACAACATCTTCCATTTTGTTTTCAAGTTTGAGAAATTTGTCTTGCTCATTTTTTAATAATATCTGGAAATTCCGGATCAATTCATCTTTATTTTGCAGTTGATGGTCCTTGATCTCCAGTTGCTTCCTCAAATAGTCGATCTGCTCCTTCAAGGTATCGAAAACGAAGGACCATTCCTCAACGGACATGGTTCTGTCGGTATTCTGAGCAACATTCTTTTCAGTCGGTATACCTTCGCTTTTCGCAGTCTCAGCCGCTTCCACTCCAAAGCGCCGCTCCGCCTTAAAACCCTGTTCCTCTTCATGCCGATGGTCTCTGTTCAATGCCCTCTCTTGAAAAGCTGGCCGGTCACTTTCCTTCTCCACAGCACCAAAGACCTCTGCGGGCGCCCACTTGTGCTCCAGCTCAGGTTGAGGCTCTGACACCTCAGGGAAGCTGCCTTCATTGCCGCCTTCCTCACGAAGCTCCTTCAGCCAACGTTGTTCATCCGTCCTGATTTCATCACTTGGCTTCATGTTGTGAAGGTCAGAATTCAAATAAGACCGGTCTGACAGCTGACTCGTCTCAGGATTGGGCGTAAAATCTGATTTTGGACTGATCTCCTCATCTTCTGCTTTCTGAGGGCTTACTGCCTCTGATGAATCGCCATCCTCGACTATTTCAGGATTTTCCTCCGGCTCCGTTTCAGGTTCCGTCACTTCCTGAAAAGAGGTCACATATTGAAAATTGCTGAATCTCTCACGGTTTCTTCTGACGGGAGGATAATCTGAGGGATGAGTTTCAGTGATTTTCTCAGTGTTTTCCCAAATCGGCTTCAAATCAGGGCTATTGTGATTGTAATCTTCTGACAGGAATCCAGAAGGATCTCTCATTCCTTGCAAAACCATTTCTGGCTGATCAACATTATCTTCCTCAAGATTATTTTCCTTAAGATTATTTTCCTCAAAATCGTCTTGCTCCAGATAGTCCTCTGCGTATTCCTCATTCAAAATTTCAATCAATCTCGACTTTAAATTATGTGGTCGAATCTCCCCCATATCGCTGTAATTCTCATTTAAGATTCGGATCAGGCGATCCTGAAAATCCTCATGATCCACATCCAGTTTGAAACCTTTTTCCAGAGTGGGCGTTACCTGAATACCCGTCTCAGCAGCCTTCAGCTCAGCGGCGGTCTGTTTGCCTTGCACAGTTTGAAACTGTTCCGTATCAGACCGCATACCAGCTTCCTCCCCATTAATAAGTGAACTGTCCATCTCAGAGATCAGCAGAGCTTCAGATGCTGGAACTACAGGCAGTTCAGACAGAGTTTCATCAAATTGGGTCATTTCCTCAGTTGGTTTTTGCGTCAAAGCCTCAACTTTCGCCAGCAATTCCAGCATCTTTTGATGGCGTTGACTTTTTAACAGGTCAAGTTGGTCAGGAGGCACTTCTTCGTTGGGATCTCGAAACAGGATCGCCTTAAGTTCTTCGTCCGAAGGCATATTGTCGGGAACTTCTATCTCATTGGTATTCCAGTCAATGCTTAGACTGGACTGAGACTGTTCTGGAGTTCCAAGAGTTTCAATCACTGGTTCCATTTTCTTTATGACTTCTTCAACTTGTTCAGGAGGGGTCGGTTTTAAGTCAATCCGCAAAGAAGCATTGCTCTTAAGTCTGAATTTGCCAAGCAGGTCATCTTCAGCAAACTTTTTTCTCATAGTGACACCTCCCGTCCCTTCTGTCAGTCAAACAATTACTAGGGTGTTTAAGCAGTCAAAATTGAAATTGGTTGAAGTACCTCAAAATCATCATTTTGACGAGAAAGAATTCAACCAATTAAACACCGGAATAATAACTTGCTAAAATTCGACTTTTTCATAATTTTCTTCAACAAATCGCGACAAGGCATAAAACAAATCAGACAACCGATTAACATATTTTAAAAGCACGTCGCTTATTTCTCCATGTTTATAAAGCGGTACCATCAGCCTCTCTGCCCTTCTGCAGACAGTCCGGCAAATGTGAAGATGAGCGCTGGCCTTGTTATCCCCTGGGATGATGAAATAACTCGGCGTTTCAAAGGTCTTCAGATAATCGTCAATGGTGTCCTCAAGAAAATCAACATCCTCTTGCTGAATGGTCGTCTTTAGAATGCTCAGATCCACAGTTGCGAGTTCGGCACCAACATCGAACAGCTTCCGCTGGATCTCATGCAGCAGACTCGTGGTTTTTGGATCCGTAATATAATGCTTGGCAAGGCCAATAAAACTGTTCAGCTCATCAATAGTCCCATAAGCCTCAACGCGTGGCTCATCTTTATAGACATTAGTCGTATCGTACAGATTTGTTTTTCCGCCGTCACCTGTACGTGTATAAACCACCATTTCTTCCGGGGTTCTATGATCTTCCTTCATTTAGTCTCCACCTCCGTGGTCACTGAACACGTGTCGTTAAGATTCAAAACTATATTATGGAACTGGTTTTAGTCGTCAAAGGACACTAATTACTGAGTTTCATCTCTATGCCAATTTCAGTCTTCCAAGCCTGGTCAACGACCCTGATGATTTGAGGTCCAACTTTCGACAAGAACACCAGGGTGGATGCCTCAAGCATTTTCTCGGTTTCAGCAAAATCTATGGTACGGCTGACTACATCCACTTGAAAGCGTCCTTCAAGTGTCTCGACGAACCCTTTTATTCTGTAGGCTGAGGCGGATACAGTTTCCAAGAATCGAATCAAATTTCCCTGAGGTACAGGTGTCTGATAGGACAACATAATAGTCTTCGGCTTGTTGTCTTCAGTATTATAGCTGTCTCTAAGCTCCGGTACAAAGACTTGGTCGATCCCCTTCTCAATAAAGCTGAAGTCCAGATTGAAATAGCTGCTGCGCATCAGCCGAATTTTAGGCTGGATGCTGACAATAACAGATTCTACTTCGAGCAGCGCTTCTTCGCTGACGCGGTCAACTTTATTAAGAATTGCTATGTCAGCGCATTCAATCTGCCTTTTTAAAGTGATCAAATCGCTGATCTGCTCCATGAAATGCAGTGCATCGACAATGCAAATGGTGCCTGCATAGTCATAAACCTCAGGACTTTCGACCCCGACGACTTCAAGGATCTCCGCAATATTGGAGGGATCCGCAAGACCCGAGGATTCCACGAAAACATAATCCAGGTCATAAACCGCCATTTCATTCAGGGCTCTGATAAAGGACAGTTTCAGGCATGAGCAGAAGATTGAGCCACGGTTCAACTCGATCATAGTCAGCTCATCCGACTCCAAAATTGGGCCATCAATGGAAACGCGTCCAAATTCATTCATGATAATTCCAATTTTTTTATCCGGAAAATGTTCCAGCATGGACTTTAAAAAGGTGGTCTTCCCGGCGCCAAGAAATCCGGATAATAGAAAAAGCTTAATCATAATATAACTCCTTTGTCTAATCACATTCCGTCATTTGCGCCGCTCCTGCAGCTCATTCACCTAAAAATTGCTATCTTAGCCATGTGAGAAATTTCTCTATTTCAAACTGTCAATCAGTCCCTGGTCAGGGGAAGGAATAGTGATAGCCTCTTTAATTTTATCTGGATTTCCGATTTTTTCAACCCCAACGCGAAGTGCATTCTCAACAGAGGCGACATCACCGGTAAACAAAACCACGGCCTTGCCTCCCAGCCCGAGACTGACATGAAGTTTGAGAAGCCTGACATTCGCTGCTTTTCGAATGGCATCCGCACCAAGAAATCCCATGGCCAATGTTTTAGTTTCCAAAATACCCAGTGCCTTGATTTCACTCTTGTCCATGATACCATGGATGGATTCGAGGACACCATCGGCAATATTTGCTATGACATCCGCTTCCAGGACATGCTTCCCGCCTTCTGCTTTCCCCGTCTCCACTGCACTTGTTACAGCTGCCACATCTCCCGTTATGATGGCGAGGTACTTGCCTATACACGTCATCCGCGCTTCGATGACCTGAACCTGTGCCCGCTTGAGCATGGCGTCCAGCGCCTGAATACCGGCAGCGATACTGCTCAGTTCCAAAATACCTACTGCGTTTGGCATATAATTTCACTCCTATCATACCATGACATTTTTAGGACTTCTTCTACAAAAAGCCTGCTTAGAACCGGATCGAACTGTTTGCCGGAGTTTTTTATGATTTCATTGACTGCTGTTTCCGGACTGAGGGCTGATCTGTAAGGCCGGTCGCAGGTCATGGCATCATAGGCGTCCGCCAGCTGGATCATGCGTGATTCCAGGGGAATCTGGTCCCCCCTGAGACCTTTCGGATAACCCGATCCATCCCAGTTCTCATGGTGTGCCAAAGTCAGATCCGCGATCTCAGACATGTCGTTGACCGCGCTGAGAATTCTGTATCCAATTTCCGGGTGTCGTTTCATTTCGAGCCATTCATCATCACTCAGCGAGCCGCTCTTATTCAGCAAATGCTCATATATGGCAATCTTACCTATGTCGTGCATCAATCCAAAAGTCTTCAGCGCTTCAACCCGCGTATTCATAAACCCATAGGCTGAGCCCAGAGCACCGCACAGCTGGCTGACCCGCCTCGAATGAAGCTCTTCCCTTGGATTCTTCTCGTGGAGTGTGCTCAGGATCGCGTGTACGATCTGACCCCGCATGCTCGGCCCTTCATATAGTTTGTTGGAGTACATCATGTTCTCGGCATCTTTGAAGACTTCTTGCGTCAGCTCATCCGACTCATGCTTCACAGAGAAACCAATCGATATTGAAATCATGATGGAATCGATTTTCTCATTGCAGCTAGCCTGTTTAATTCGCTCAACCACTTCCTGAGCGGTCTTTTTATCCGTCTTGGGCAGCAGTACAACGAACTCGTCCCCACCCCAGCGTGCTATGATATCTTCTGATCTGCAGACACTTCTTAAGACATCCGCTGTTTTGACGAGCAAGCGGTCGCCCATTCTGTGACCAAAGGCATCGTTGGTAATTTTGAGTCCGTTAACATCACACATCAGAATCGTGAGCGGCAGGTTGCGTTCTGTATCCAGACGTTCCATCTCCACCTCAAAAAAGCGGCGGTTATAGAGACCTGTGAGCTGGTCGTGATAGCTGAGGAATCTGAGTTCATACTCAGATCGTTTTCTGACAGAGATGTCGTTAAAAATCTGATAAGCACCGACAACCTCGTCTCCTATCAATACCGGAACGCCCTTCATGCTGACTTCACGAACCTCTCCGGTGTTGTTGAGACGCTCCGTCTCGAGCTCAAAGGATTCTCCTTTGAAAAGTTTATCCGTCAAGGATTGGGCATCCCCAAGCCTCGAAGGATCTGTCAAGATAGCATCCGGTTCTTTAAACTTGAGATCCTCATGATAATAGCCAAATAACTGCACAAACCGTTCGTTAAGATCAACAACCTGCCGATGGTGATTCAAAATCAAAATCGCATCCGTCGAATTCTTGAATAGCGCTTCGAATTGATTTTTTTGCAGCATTATCCCGTTTTGAGCTGACTGACTGATAAACAGAGATTCTTCCAGCTTCTGATTCATTTCCTTAAGCTTCTTCTGATCCTTCTTATATTCCCTGCTGTTATGGCGGATCCTGTATAACAGCATGTTGATGCCAGCCATCAGCTCACTCAGTTTTGAGGCTTCATTGACCTCCAGCATTTCGAGTTCGGGATTGTTTAAATCCACTTTTCGAATGTGGTCCTCAACCGCTCTGAGGGGTTTGATATAGAATCTTCGGTGGTACAGTATTGAAAGCACTCCCAGAAAGATCATCAGGGCGAGAATGACCATATAGGCGGTCATCATGGGCGATAATCCAGTATCAAAGTCGGTCCCGGGCGTCAGAAAGCGATAGCTGTAGCCCACGACCGCTGCGATGCTGAGTACAGTGGCTGTCATCAGGAATTTGTATAGGATAGAAGCAAACTTCATTAGTTTCACCAGCCTTTATGTGATCATTCGATAATTACAAATTTGACATGAATTCCGTCAGGTGTTATAATTTTGTCATCATTTCACATGTTGTTTCTTTTCAATACCTGTTAAATGCCTTGTTTAGTGGTTTCAGGGAAAAACGCACCGGAGGTGTATAAAATGAAAAACGCAACCACCATGCTGATGGAAAACGGCATAAAACCCTCTTATCAGCGAATCCGAATACTCGAATATTTAATATCTCACCGCACACACCCCACGGTCGCAGAAGTCTATAATGGTCTGATTGATGAAATTCCAACACTCTCAAAAACGACCGTTTATAATACTTTGAAGCTTCTGATTGAGCATCAGATCGTGAATGAGATTCTCATTGAAGAAAAAGAAGTGCTCTATGATGTTGCAGAGGAGGATCACGGTCATTTTAAATGTGTCTCCTGCGGTAATCTCTATGACTTCGAACTCAGAGAGACACCACCGGCTGTTCCGAAAGGCTTTGTTGCTCAGTCCGTGCACGTGTATTACAAAGGCCTGTGCAATAAATGCAGCACAAAACAAAACAAGAAATAACATAATTAAAAAAAACTCTGATTTATAATTAACTGAAATTGGCGCGCTGACAAGTCCATTCCGGACACTGCAGCGCTCCAATTTCTTTTCTTTTTTGAAGTCCGTGTCCCTTAAACGCCTTCGAGCAGCAAAGCACGCACCGGCGATGCTTCTGCCCCTTCAATTCTCAGCGGCAATGCAATCAACCTGTAACTCCCGTAAGAGACGGCTTTGAGCTGCAGTCCCACCAGTAAAGCACACCCACGCTCAAACAACAATTCAATAATGTCACGTTCATGGCCATTTTTCAGAGCGAGCGCATCCACACCTACCCCCTTGACGCCTATCCGTGCCAGATATCTTGCGGCTTCCAGTGTCAGCTGTACTTCTGCACCTTCACTCTGTTCCATACTGTTGCGGGTTTTAATCAGGATGAATTCCCCAGATTGAATTCCAAACAGCGCTAGATCTGTTTCCATGATTTCGTTCCCGGCTGTGGAAAGGTCAACGAGACGGCATGTGGTTAACACACAGGTTGGACTCATGAGATCCACACTGTCTCCATCCGGTCTGGCGAGGATAGGCGCGATCAGGTGAGTCCCCGTTCTGAGGTCAATATCAAGCCGGCTGCGAGGCAGCTCATGCGCCTCGAGGGCTGCCTGATGACTCAGACTTGGCTTTAAGTTCCGGTCATGCTGCGGCAAAGGCATTTCACTGTGAATACGCATTGAGATATCATAATACTTCATGAGGAACCCCCCTCTCCCTACTCCTCGCGGATAGCGCTGCACAGGAACTGATAGGTGCTGCATTCTCCCTCAGAACAGGATCGTTCCATATACTTCTCTATAAGTTCCGTCATTTCACCATAAAAATTTTCGTAGTCCTTTTGCTCCAGTTTCAAGGCGTTGTGGATTAAAAATCCGGAACGATTTTCAGAGGTAGGCGGCTGCTGTTTCTCCACTTTTTTTCTGATGTTGTCTATAAATGTGTCTCTATAGGCATTAAAAGTTGAGATGTAAAGATTTTCTGACTTGGAGTACACCGAGCTCCGAACTTTGTCAGAGATGTTTGAATAATCTATGACGAAAGAATCCACAGAAGTCTTATAAAATTTTGCGATTATACCATTGATTTCTTCAGTGTGATCTAACTCTAAAATGCCTATGCTGAGTAACTTTTGAACATGATAATGTACTTTAGCGGGCGCGAGTGTCAGCGCATCTGCGATCTGCTTAGCGGTAGCAGGTCGATTGAGATGGTGGAAGGCTTTAAAGATTGTCATTCTAAGTGGGTCTGACATTATTTTGATCTCTTCAGGGGATTTTAAAATGCGTTCATTGCCCATATACTTCACCCTTTCTTCTAAAGCACAGCATGTTTTACTTTTTTGATCGTTTAAGACAATTCTAAACATTTTTAACCGACTTGACAAGATGTACAGAAAAGTTTGACAATTGTTTTGGCTGTCATGAAATGTCCACAAATGATCACTCGTGTACACATTTGTCCATAATTGTCTTGACAATCAAACTGATAAGTATTATCATTAAACTGAAATTAGAGAAAGCGCCCTACATGGAGGAATCAGTATGGAAGAAAAATTATTTACAATAGAGGAGATAGCAGAACGGCTTGGTGTCCATTCGAAAACTATTCGCCGCTATCTTTACAGCGGCAAACTCGGCGGTCAAAAAGTGGGCAGCCAGTGGCGGATCAGTCAGACCTCTCTGGAAGCATTCCTGAAATCTGGAGAAGCCAGTTGTCACCATCACACCGCAACGCCTTCCACTGATGACTTTTGCGTCTATATGGATACCGACCTTGAGACTTTTTCATCAGATCGAAAGCTTAGGATTTGCTCGATTATAGATTATGATGTCGAGTCCGCAAAGGATATAACGCCTCTTTCAATCGCTTTGATGCAAGCCATTGAGACTGTTGAAAACTGCGAAGACTGTCGCTTCAATCACGTTTATGAGCCCCACGAAAAACGCGTCAGATTTGTACTGTGGGCTTCACCAACAGTTATGATCCACGCTATGGAAGCCATTCAGAAGTTCGATCAGAAGAAAACAAACCCATTTGAAGATTAAGAAGGTGACGACTATGAACGAAGTAAAAACCGAAACGACTGCAACCACACAAATCACCAAGCTGCCTAATTCAACACTTTCCCAGGGTGAAAAAAGACTTGTCTTTGACGTGGATGGCATGACTTGCGCGTCGTGTTCTGCCGCAGTTGAAAAAGCCGCTAAAAAGGTGCCTGGCATTGACATGGCCTCGGTCAATTTGATGACAAATCAGTTGACCATCACCTATTCCGAAGAGCCCCCAGCTGATACTGAAGTCATCAAGGCTATTGAAAAAGCGGGATATGACGCGAAACTCCACCGGGATGAGAAAAACGTGATCATTCCTGTGGAAGGCATGACCTGTGCCTCCTGCACTGCAGCTGTTGAGCGTGCTGTCAAAAAACTGCCAGGTGTCCTTGAGGTCTCCGTCAATCTGGCGACCAATAAAGCCGCTGTCAACTATGACGGCAATCTACTGCGCCTTAGCGAAATTAAAAAAGCCATTGAAAAAGCCGGTTACACGCCAAAGGAAATCGAGAAACAATCGGCGGAAGCCATTCTTGATGACCAAAAACTGGCACTCAAACGCCAGTGGTGGCGCTTCATAATTGCCATAGGCTTCGCAGTGCCGCTCTTTTACCTGGCTATGGGGCACATGCTGAACTGGCCAATGCCTGAGTGGCTTCATCCAATGGATTATCCGCTTCGTTTTGCGTTGCTTCAATTATTTTTGCTGATTCCAATCGTCGTAGCAGGATACAAATTCTACACGGTTGGTTTTAGAACCCTCTTTTCCGGTCACCCCAACATGGATTCCCTGATTGCTGTGGGCACAACCGCGGCAATTGTCTACAGCGGTTTTCATACCTGGCTCATCGCTAATGGTGACTTTTCAAATACAGAACTGTATTATGAGACCGCCGGTGTCATTCTTGCGCTGATCATGCTTGGAAAGACATTGGAACAGCGCTCCAAAGGCCGCACCTCTGAAGCTATTCAGAAGCTGATGGGGCTCCAGCCAAAGGAAGCAACCGTCTTATTCCCTGACGGACCAATCTCTATCCCTATAGATGAGGTCTCCGTAGGCGACCTGGTATTGGTGAAGCCCGGCGAAAAGATTCCCGTAGACGGTGTGATCACTGAGGGCATCAGTGCCATTGACGAGTCTATGCTCACCGGTGAAAGTCTGCCCGTTGAGAAAAAGGAAGGCGACCGCGTCATAGGTGCCAGCGTCAACAAAAACGGGGCGCTCAAAGTCATGACTGAGCGTGTCGGCAAAGACACCACCTTATCGAAAATTGTTAATCTCGTGGAACAAGCTCAGTCCACTAAGGCGCCTATTGCGAAACTGGCTGACGTCATCTCCGGATATTTCGTTCCGGTTGTCATTGTAATTTCAATTTTAGCCGGACTGCTTTGGTATTTGGGAACTAAAGATGTCTCATTCTCACTTCGAATATTCATATCTATCCTCGTCATTGCCTGCCCATGTGCACTCGGCTTGGCGACTCCAACCGCCATTATGGTTGGCACCGGTCGCGGCGCGGACCAAGGCATATTGATCAAAAGCGGCGTCGCCCTTGAAACGGCTCATAAAGTCAGTGCTGTGATCCTTGATAAAACCGGTACGATTACAGAAGGCCGCCCTTCCGTAGTCGACCTCCACCTGATCAATGGCTGGACTGCAGCTAAACTCTTGACGCTGGCGGCTTCTGTAGAATCTATGTCTGAACATCCACTCGCTGAAGCGATCGTTAGAAAGGCTTCAGACGAAGGTTTGAGCTGGAACCACGCTTCTGAGTTTAAATCCGTGACGGGAGGCGGCGTCAGCGGCCGCATTGGGGATGACAGCATTCTCATTGGAAATAGACGTCATCTGGAAGGTATCGCACTTAACGAGGAGATCTTAAACGCAGCAGACCATTTTTCTGATCAAGGCGCCACGCCGGTCTTTGCCGTCATCAACGGTGAAGTCGCAGGGATCATTGCCATTGCAGACCCGGTCAAAGCAACGAGTAAAGCCGCTATTGCCAAACTTCACGACTTGGGAATCAAAGTCGCCATGCTCACGGGAGACAACCAGAAGACAGCGAATGCCATTGCTGCTCAGGTTGGCCTCGACCGCGTCGTCGCAGAGGTTTTGCCTGAAGACAAATCAGGCGAAGTCAAAAAGCTTCAGTCCGAAGGCCATGTCGTCGCCATGGTGGGTGACGGGATCAACGATGCCCCTGCCCTTGCACAGGCGGATGTTGGGATTGCCATTGGCTCAGGTACAGATATTGCCATGGAATCCGCCGACATTGTACTGATGAAGGATGATCTTCAGGACGCTGTTACAGCGATCGCTCTTTCAAAAATTACGATTCGCAATATCAAACAGAATTTGTTCTGGGCATTCGCCTACAACACTGCCGGAATTCCTGTCGCCGCTGGTCTGCTTTACCTTTTTGGCGGACCATTGATGAATCCTATGATCGCGGCAGCCGCTATGGCTTTCAGCTCCGTCTCTGTCGTTACCAATGCCCTTCGACTTAAATCCATAAAAATTTAACCTATATAAAGGAGAATGAGTTATGAAAACACTAAAAATCACAGGTATGAGCTGTGGGCACTGCGAACGCCGTGTCAAGAACGCACTGGAAGAAATTGATGGTGTCACTGTCGTCAGTGTCAGCGCCACTGAAGACCGCGCTGAAGTCGACACCAATGTCGAGGATGATGTTCTAATCGCGGCAGTTGAAGAAGCTGGCTATACAGTGACTGAGATCGTATAATTCAATATTCAAAAAGGACGGCAATGCTGAGAAACGCATCGCCGTCCTTTTTTGGAAGGAAGTTGGTGTCAGACACCTATTTCCGACGAAACCGGGCGTCTGACACCCGGTTTCACACCATAGCCATAACTCTGCATGGCAAACCACTGAGTCCCTCAAATTTGACGGGAAACGTATAAACGTCACATCGTACAAGCCGCTTACTCTTCAGCACCGCATCCAGATTACACAAATTCTCAACCACAAAGACACCATGATCAGCGCAGTACTGATCCATGGGCGTATGCTCTGGACCACGCCTGATCCCGGCTGCATCAATTCCAATCATAGCGACGCCTCTGTCAATTAATACATCGATCAACGGCACCGACAATTGAGGGTGATGCCCAAAATAAGACTGGCTGCCATAAGCCATTGTTTCAACGGCGCCTGTTCGAAAGATGACAAAATCACCACGCTCTACAAGGGACAATTCATCCGCCTCCAGCTCAATATCCTGACCGCTTAAAGCTTCCTCAGCTTTATTGAAGAATAGTCCTGAACGCTTTGCATTCTCAAGCGGAAAAACCAGATTCATCACATCAAAATGGGTTCCCAGATGTCCGAAGGCAGTCATTTTTTCATTGGCAATTGCAGTTTCAGCTCGCTCACGGGAGACTGAAACCGTTAAATCGATCCACATGACGGATCACCTCATCTCAGGGTTTTCAGACTCGCTCAGAGGTCCAGCATCTTCAGCTGATTCAGCAGTTGAAATGGTTTCGAGATTGTCATCCTCTTCAGGCTCGTCAAAGTCATCCACTTCATTATAAGTTTCGGAATCCAGGTTTTTGTCAAACTTCACCTTGCCACTTGAGGCGGCACGGATTTTCTTCTCAGCTTTCTTGATCTGTACCAACAAATTCGGATTAGGATTTAAATTTTTAACTTCTGCAATCAGCGCTTTGGCTTTCACAAAATCATATTTTTCAGCGTAAAGTACAGCCAACTGGAATTTGACTATGCTAAGATCATCCGCATGGCGGACTTTGTGAGTCAAAGAAGCTTCAAAATCTCTAATGGCGTCTTCAGTATTGCCTTCCGCTGCCTCAACGTACCCCTTCGCCATGAAGTGGTACGAACGGTAGGAGGGGCTCAGCCACTCAGGGCGAATGGTTTCATTGACATGAAACTTCGCTTTTTGGAGGTTGTTTTCACGGATGGCCTTGATGGCTAAAGCGACAGAACCCTGTCGAACAATGGCGACGCCAATAAATATTGACCCTACAGCGAACAGCGCCGCAAGACCTTGATTTCCTGTGAAATAAAAATAGACCGCAATGATGAAATACGTCAAGGTTAGTGCCAGCTTCATCAGTCTTCCTGTCATCTCACATTACCTGCCCTTTTCTTTCACATAAGTGCCTGCAGCTTTTTTTAGCATTTTTTCCATTTCCTTAAGTGTTGTCTCATCAAGAGGTCTGCAAGAAATGCCAGCGCGTTTCGTCTTCGAATCCACCTCAATCTCAAAGGAGACCCTGGTAGGAGCAATTTTGAAGTCTTTAACCGCACGCCATGGATAATATCTGCCGCGGACCTTTCCAAACAAATCGACGAACGCAAGACCTGTCTCTGTAATCAAGAGGTCATCTGCCTGAAGGTAAATCATCATAAAGATCAGGGAGATCCAGAAGGAAATCTCCACACCCTTTTGAGGAGTCATACCCTCTGTTCCAAAGAAGATCGAGGCGAGGCTGCCTGCTACAAACAGTAGAAAAATGGCCAACAATCCCGTTTTAAAACGACTTTTGAGGTGATAGCGAACTTTTCCTGTGTTTTTATTGCCTGGGTTGACCAGCATATAGCCCAGAAATAGGGTCCCGATCAGTGTGCCTACTGAGAAAATGATTGTGTTCAATGGACGAAACCTCCTGTAATGTAATCGGGTCGCTGTGTGGGATGAAGCGACCATCGGCAAAAATGAAGCCCTGACTTATTGGAGCTCGTGAATGACGTTGCTCAGCCACTTCTGACTCCTATAGCGCTTATAGGTGAGGATTGACTTGACGATCTCCTCTGACATCAGCATAGCCACGGTAATGATGACGCCTGCCTGCAGCCAGACAGCGCCGGCAAACGCAAGCGGTACGCCAAAGAGCCAGACTGCGGCCACCTCGACATAGAGGGCATACTTGGTGTCGCCGCCGCCTCTTAAGACCCCGACAATCATCATAAGATTGAAGGTTTTGAAGAAAGAGAAGGCTGCGAAAAGATACATCAGATAAGTGGTCGTTTGTGTCAGCGCGGGATCCAGACCAAAGAGCTTGAGGACGCTGCCGGCTGTTAAGGCCATAAACAGCGCAATAAAAAGGGCGCCCCCCTGTGACAGCTTCAAGAAATGACTGGCGTACTGACGTGCCAGGGGTTCTTCGCCTGCGCCAATGCGGTTGCCAATCATAACCTGACAAGCGGCGGCCATGCCCATGAAGATGACCTCATAAAAACGGAACAGAGAATTGGCCACCTGGTAGCCGGCAATAGCTTCAGCGCTGATTTTGGCAACAGCCACATTGTAAAGGACTGTGCCAATAGCCCACAGTGTTTCATTCGCGACGACGGGTGAAGCCTTGTCGAGGATTTTCAGCATGTAGGACTTGCTGAATGCAAGGAGCTCTTTGGGCTTTGCGGCAAGGACGTGATCCGTTTTATAGATGACCGTCAGGATCACGACGAATTCGATGAGCCGGGCGATCAGCGTCGCAATGGCAGCACCTTTGACCCCGAGCTCCGGCATACCGAGTTTCCCGAAAATAAGACCATAATTCAGGACGGTGTTGACGGCAAGGGAGATGGCGCTGACCACCGTAGGCATTTTTGCCTGCTCGATACTTCGGGCTGCGACCGCGAAGCTGAAGGAGACTGCGGTAAAGATATAACTCCAACCGACAATTCTCAGGTAGTCGCTGCCGAGGCGAATGATTTCAGAATTGCCATCACTTAAAAAGCCCATGATTTGAGTCGGTGTCACAACCGCCACAATCATAAACAACCCTGTGACCGCTATGCCAAAAGCCAAGGCTACCCCCATGGTGCGTTTGATGTTGGCCACATCCCGCTTGCCCCAGAACTGGGCTATAAAGACTGAAGCACCGCTGTTGATGCCAAAGATCAGCAGGATCATCACAAAGAAAACCTGATTTGCCAAACCAACGGCAGCGATCGCTTCCTTGCCCACTTGCCCAATCATCACGGTATCCACCATGTTGAGAGAGGTTTGGATCAGATTCTGAATCATGACAGGAATGCCAATCCTGAGCATTGTTTTAATAAATTCGCGGTCCTTAAGCCATTCCATGTTGCCCTCCGAAATCACGTCATCCTTTTCATTATAACCGATTCGTCGCGACTAAAGAACGCCTGTATAAATTAATTTTCACATAACTTAGTGGTTTAAGTCTTCCAATTAACAGTTCAATTTTTGTTTGAGATCCAAACAAAAAAGGATGAAATTGACATCTCACCGGAAGTCTGAAATCAAACTTCCAAGGACGCCAACTTCATCCCATTGACGCAGTACTGCCCCCCAGCTGACCGCGCCCGTTCCTATCCGCCAAGGAATTCCTTCAGCACCTCGTCCGTGTGCTGTCCAAGGGTCGGCGCAGGCGACAGGATTGCACCCGGTGTCGCGCTGAGCTTGACTGGAATCCCTGGCATTTTAAGCTTGCCCGCTACAGGATGCTCGACCTCTATGATCATATCCCGAGCCAGGACTTGCTCATTTTCAATGACTTTATCCACCGTGTTGATTGGACCGTTTGGCACACCGGCCTGATCGAGAATCGACTGCCACTGGGCTGTGGTCTTTTCACGCACAGCGGTCGCCACCAAAGGTCTGAGATTCTCATAGTTTTCCAGGCGGTTCGGATTTGTGTCAAAACGCGGATCCGAGGCAAGAGCCTCAAGACCTGAAACCTTGCAGAACGTCCGCCACAGGTTGTCATTCCCGGCGGCGATCATGATTTCGCCATCCGCTGTTTCAAAGGGCTCAAATGGCACTATGGAGGCGTGCTTGTTGCCGGCAGGTTTCGGAACCTCACCGGTGACCACATAGCGCGCTATGGCATTTTCCAGAATGGCTACCTGACAGTCCAGCATGGCCACATCCACCTTCTGCCCCTCGCCCGTTTTATGCCTGTGGTTCAGAGCTGCCAAAATTCCTATGGCCGTAAACATGCCCGCGTTGATATCACCCACAGACGGCCCCACCCGGGTCGGCTCGCCGCCCACCTGGCCGGTAATGGACATAATGCCCCCCATGGCCTGCACAACACCGTCATAAGCCGGCCTGTCGCTGTATGGCCCTGTATGGCCAAACCCAGAGGCCGCCGCATAGATGATGGACGGATGATAGGTCTTGATGTCTTCATAGCCAAAGCCCAGCTTTTCCATAGTCCCCGGTCTGAAGTTCTCGACGACAACATCCATTTTCATAAGGAGCGCTTTCAAGGTCGCCTTACCTTCGGGGCTTTTCAGATCCAGGACAATACTGCGCTTGTTTCGGTTAAGACTCATGAAATACGCACTTTCACCCTTCTGATACGGACCAAAGTGGCGCGAATCATCCCCGGTGACCGGCATTTCAACTTTGATGACATCTGCCCCGAGATCCGCCAGAATCATGGTGCAATAGGGACCTGCCAGAACCCGGGTCAGGTCGAGAACTTTAAGGCCTTCCAGTGGACCCATCCATACCCCTCCAGTCATGTCTACAAGACAGCGTTTGCCCCGCCCGATACAGCGGGGCCCGCAGGATTCAGCCTTCTATTCCTTTTCGTCGTAAGCGACAATACGGCAGATGCTGGACTCGCCGCCGACAAATCTCCAAGGGTAGCAGCCTATGATCAAACGCTTGTTGAGAATTTTGTCAATCTCGCCGCCCAGGTTTTCCGCATGAATGATATCATCCGGGAACAGATCAATATGCATGAGCTGATAGTCGTCATCCGGGAAGAATTCTTCGAGACCTTTGCCGTACTTCGCCTGAAGGTAAGCATCTGCTTTCTTGGCTTCTTTAGGCTCCCAGTCGCGGATCTTGGTGTTCATAGGGTGATCCGCAGAGCCGCAGTCTACGCCAATCCACTTGATCTCCATTTCCTGGCACCACTTCGCGAATTCCTTGGTTGGTCCAGGATGGCGCAGCATATAGCGGCGCTCGTCCGCCTCAGGCTGATCCCAGCCGTATTTATGGTAGCCGGTATTGATGATCAGAATGTCGCCCTTCTTGACTTCGACGCGGTCCGTAATGTCCTTGGACGTGTAAATGCCGTAATCTTCCGCAATATCCGACAAGTCGACGACCACGCCAGGCCCAATCAAGTCCTCAAGCGGAATGGAGGCAATATCTCTGCCATGTGTGCAGAAGTGCAGAGACCCATCCAGGTGTGTGCCTACGTGGTTGGACGTCGTGATCAGCTGGCCGTTGGCGCCATTTGGTGTCAAGCGCTTGAAGAACTTGACCTGAAGCGGCTCGTAAGTAGGCCAGGCCGGAGTCAGGTGGCTGAGGCCCTGTGTGAGATCATACATTTGAACTTTGTCCCAGAAATTTAACATGAAATTCCCTCCTGTTTTCAACTTTGTCAACTGCGTAGTGAAGCCTGCCGATGGTTGACTTAGTGACTTGTCTGGTTTAAGTCTTAACGTGGCACAAGTCACCATCGGCAAAGGAATTGCTCTTCTTAAATCTCTAAATAAGGCCCCGTGACTGGGCATCCACCACGAACGCTTCCAGTGCATCCTCGAAGCACTTCATAGGCGGCCGGACGAGTCCCGCGCCAACCTGGCCGACACCGGCATTCTTATGGGCGATTCCCGTGTTGATAATAGGCCGGATCTGAGTCTCAATAACCTTCATAATATCGATGCCGGTAGGAGACCCTCTGAAATTCATAGGCGGCAGTTTAAAGGCCGTACTTTCACCTATGGTGATTTCATACATGGACGACGTGAAGTTAAAGGCATCCTGCGGCGTCCCGCCGACGAACTGAACGATGGCCGGCGCCGTTGCCATGGCAAATCCGCCTATACCGCAAGTCTCCGTAATGACGCTGTCGCCAATGTCCGGATTGGCATCCTCTTTTGTAAAGCCCGGGAAGAACAGACCGTCGATGATTTCCGCAGGCGCTGTAAACCAGCGGTTGCCCAGTCCCGAAACGCGAATGCCGAAATCCGTGCCATTTCTGGCCATAGTGTAGACCATAGTCGAATTTTCAATGCCCTCAAGGGGATCCAGGGCGCATTTGCAGGCCGGCATGGTGAGATTGAGGAAAAAGTGGTCGTTGGAATGCATGAACTTCAGGACATCGCGCTTGTCCTCATCAGAAAACTCTGTCATGACAAGGTACGGCGCAAGTTCTCTGATTAAAAGTGAGGTGCCGGCTTTATTCCGGTTGTGACCTTCATCCCCCATTTGGACAACTTGAGCAATCATGGTCTTGAGGTCAATTGGACCGGCGAGCGCCAGTGTCGCTTTAAGAACCGGTGCCAGGACCTTCTCCATCCATTTCAGACGGTCGATGACCTCTTCAGAAAAAGCGCCATAACGCAATACTTTGCCAAGACCCTCATTTAGCGTACAGTAGGCCATATTGCCAAAAGCTTCATTGCGAAGCTTCCAGACCGGCATTCTGAAGGTGGTGACACCGGCCATTGGTCCAACGGCATTATGGTGGTGACAGGAATCAAAGGTGATTTTTCCGGAGGCTGCCAGTTCCAGGGCTTCAGCCTCGTCCTTGGCAAGTCCTTCGTAAATCAGGCCTCCGACAATAGCACCGCGCAGCGGGCCGCTCATACGGTCCCAGGTAATTGGCGGTCCGGCATGCAGCACCGTCATCTTATCCATTCCGGGGATGTCTTCTCCGGCTGTGCCTATTCCGACAATAGTCGGCTGCGCCAACTGAAGGCGATCAAAAGCCTCTTGGTTGGCTCTTAAAATCCTCTCTTCCAACTTTACCGCTCCCTTTCCCTTCTATTTCTTCCCTTTCAGCTTGCCGAGCAAACTTAACATTTTCTCATTGCCGCCTGCAGGTGGCCGCCAATCTACCTGAACGACCTCCACCGACTGGCTCTTAAGGTCTTCATAAAAGGCTTCAAGTCCAAGGTTGACGACCTTGAGCTGTTTTCCAAATAATCCGTTTAGCGGTTTCATTATTTTTCGCCTCCCTGATTGCGGATCGCCTTCATGACCTTAGCCGAAAGCCGGACAGCCTGAGCATTGGACGGCATTACAATGGCACCGGCTTCAGACAAGGTTTCTCTTGAGGCTTTAAGCCCTTGAGGGTCGCCTTCCGTGCCACAGACTGACGCGATCACGGTCAAATCACCGCCAGCTGCTGCAGCGTTTTCTCTGGCTTCGCGGATTTGAGCGGCAACTTCGCCAGCGGGATCCGGGTGAGAGCCGTAGCCAAGAACGACATCCATCAGCAGCACGGCTACATCCGGTGCCGCTTCTCTTACGATGCGTTCACTGCGGGTGGATGGATCGATCATAGGATGCGGCCTGCCGACGGTGAAGGCGTCATCTCCAAAATCAATGACGGTATGTTCAGCGGAAACCTTGACGTCTTTCAATTGCTCTTCCGGCTTCAAAGGTATGTTCGACCAGATGGTGCCAAGCTCAGGTCCGAGAAGCTTCATGGCCTCATCCGCAAGCGTACCCCCAGTGAATAAACCCCTCAGATACTTTTGGGCAGGTGCCTTTTTTCCTGCTTCATGTGCGGCTAAAGCCTCAATGTCCGCCTCCGGGACATCAAATCCCGCGAAGTCTGAAGGTGCAGTGTCTCCCCTCAGCAGCGCGACCGCTTTTCTCGCTGCGTCTTCAAGACTGATACAAGCGACGGCCCCAGCTGCCTCTATGGCACCTCGGTCGCCGCCTATAAAGTCAACCACGACAGGTTTTCCGGCGTCTTTGACCAGGTCGAGGACTTTTTTTGCCACCTCTGGTGCCGGCGGTTTTGAGATCAGAACAATAACTTCGGTCTCCGGATCAGCAATCAGCGCTTCAAAAGCCTGAAGCATCATCAGTCCGCCAATTTCTGATTTCAAGTCCCGGCCGCCGGTGCCAATGACCTGTGAAACACCCTCGCCCAATTGATCAATTAAGGACATAATTTCCTGTGTACCGGTTCCTGAGGCACCTACTATACCAATGCCGCCCGGTTTCACAACATTGCAGAAGGCCAGAGGAACGTGATTGATCATGGCAGTGCCGCAGTCCGGTCCCATCATCAGAAGCTGCTTTGACACAGCTTTTTCCTTAAGCCTTTTTTCGTCTTCTATACTGACATTGTCGCTGAACAGCATGACGTGCAGACCGGCATCCAGGGCTTTTTCGACCTCTGCGGCAGCATAGCGGCCCGGAAGAGAAATGAGGGCCAGATTGAGCTGCGGTTCATTTGAAAGCGCGGTTTGCAAGGCCGCCGGTCTGTAACTGCTGCCGGCAGAGGATTTCTTTGCAGAGAGCAAGGCGTCGAGGGCTTCCACCAGCGATTCCATAGTGGCGTCGCCGGTCAGCTCAGCAGTAACGAAGAAGTCATTGGCTGACAAGGCTTCCAGCTCAGGGGTTAATAGGTTGAGGTTGGCGGCAAGCTCTTTGTTAAGCTCCGTTGCCATACCAACCAGAATGTCTTCCACCCCGGGCAGCTTTGCCAGATCTTTGGTGATCAGCATTAAGGTGACGGAGTCGTAGTAGGCATTTTTACGTATGGTCGTTTGTACTGCCACTGTCACTTCCTCCTCGTGTTGTAATAGGCGTGTCAAGCATTCAGAGACAGCATCAGAGCGGCAGCTGCGCCAGTCATAAAATCTGTCCCTGAAGTGTCGCCATGCTCCAGTGCCTTAAGCATGGCTGCCTCCAAATCTCCTTCAGCTTCGAAGCAAAGAAGATCCAAAAGCCTGTCGTATTTTTGCGCGACATGGCCAAGTGCAGCATGTGCCAGCATGGCTTCACTTATGACTGTGGTTTTTCCTTTTGCCCGACTTGCGAGCTTCTGATTGCGTTTCAAAAGTTTTTCACAATTCATGGCTTGCCCGTAAGGGGTACGGATGCTGGCTGCCATAAAACCGGCGACGTAATCATCTGATGACGGCGTCAAGCCCGGACCAAACCCCACCAGCCTTGTAAACGCAGCTATCACTCTGGACTCACCTGCGTCTGTTCCGTCTCTGTAAGCTTCTGAAAACTGATCCAGTCGTCCTTTGATAAAATCGACGTACCGGTTGCCAGTCATGTCAGAAGGACAAGAACCCGGATGCGGCAACACCCTGGTTTCACAAAGATATGGCAGTAATCCTTCCGGGCGTCCCCGCGTCAGGAGCAGTTTTGTGAAAGCCTCCAGGCGCTTCAGCATTTCAGCCCTTGTCAGCACTTCAGAAGGCGGCGAGCCAATGTTCCATGTTGGCGTCCATGTCTGTGCTTGTGCAAACTCCAAAAGCGTTTCTCCTATAATAATGCCCTCGCTTGAGCTGCTGACCGGCATGCCGGGATGCCAGCCCTTTGACTTCAATGATCCTTTTGAGACCTGAAAAGTCATAGGCGCAAGGTCCAGCTGATCCGACACCATGGTCATCAGAACCCCGCTTGAAAAGAGCAGATTGACAGCCCGCTCAAAAGTCGAGTGGACTTCGCCGGTTTGAACTGGGCTTTGGGCAATAAAGGTCAGACAGTCCTCTGACACGCGAAGCACTTTCATAGTCATCACCACACAGACTTTCTATTTTGGGATCTAATCAGATCACGCCTTCCATTCAACCTTAGTGTACCAGAGTCACGAGCAGGGATCATTGTGCCCCGCTTCCAAAATCATGGGACCCCGTTTGTGACTCAGACCCAAGGTCGGTCTGAATCAGGTCCATGATCTTCAGCGCGATCTGAACGTTCAGACGCGTTGATGGGTCCTCAAGATCGAGTCCGGATATCTCCCGGATACGCTGCATGCGGTAAATGATGGTATTGTAGTGGGTATACATTTCCTCAGAGACGCGCTTCAGATTGCTGCCGCAGTCAAAATAGAGCTTGAGGGTTTCCAGCAGATTGGTATCCTTCTCACGGTCGTACTTGGCAAGAGGCTCCAGAATTTCCTTGAAAAAGGATTTGAGCTCCGGTTCCAGCTCCTCGAAAGAAAGAAGCTTATAGATCCCGAGTGCGTCATAATGAATTGGTCGTCCTTTTTCGCCGCAAAGGTGGTGATTGGCGAGCGCGCGATTGGCCTCGCTCTTTGACTTGTAGAGCAGCTCCAGCTGTTTATATTGACGTCCGACACCCACTGAAAGAAGTTCCTTCATCCCTTCCAGTTCAGCACTGTGGAGAATTTCTCCGGCAAACTTCATGACAGCTTCCTTAACCCGATCCTCTGATAACTCTTTGGATTGCCCAAATAGAATAATGAGCCTGTCGCTTTTTTGAGCAAAATGAACTCTTCCTTTGTGAGTTCGAGAAATTCGTTCGATAATGCTGACCATTTTAGTGCCAATGGTTTGAATGAAGTTGGCATTGTTTGGTGTCAGCTTCAGCACCTCAGAAGTTGAGTCAAAATCTGCAACAACGACAGTATAGGCTAGATTTTGATTGAACTCCATATAGACAGCATGCTCGAGAGCGCGCTGCTGCCGGAAGGTCTCTGTTGACAACAAATCATCGAAGAATTCGACTTTGTGTCGGTTCGCGCTTTCGTAAATCGACATTTTCTTGAGCAGATCCAGTGCAATCAGAGAAGTGGACGCCTCAATGACCGAAATCTCCATGGCGTTCAGCGTCTTTTCAGTTTCCCAAAGAATGACCCACCCATAATGTCTCTCATCTGATGAAATTGGAATAGCAACCCTGTTGACAGGCGTTCCGGGTTTTCCTGCACCATGAAGGGCGCCTTCAGCGGGCTCTTCCTCTGTCACCGGACTATCCTGAACTTTGTTTTTATCCATGAACTGCTCTGATCTCTTGATCAAAACTGACTTCATTGCTTCAGGTCCTGAGACAACCAGATTTTTGAAAAGGGGTTCAACAATGGCCACAGGCAGCCCCACGCTTTTGTGAATGGCCCTTGCAATTTCCTGGAGGCTGCCACCCCTGAGCATAACCCGGGTAATCCTGCGGTTGAAGTCGTTCACCTGGCTGATGATAGCACTTTGACGGTTCAGCAGCTCGCTCATAACCGGCATCATGATATCGGAATAGGATATTTCAAAGGGGATTTCAATCAACGGAAAGTTGTGGGCGTCTGCAGTTGCCAGCACGGTGTCCGGCAGCGACTCGACGAAGCGCTTGGTCTTGATGCCCATACCCGCCAGCCCCAGCGCGCTGAGCGCCGGAATGAGCGTATTCAGAACTTCAATGTCGTCCTTTATGGAATACGCTGTAGTTAACAGGAATTCGCCCGGACGGACCCAGTCGACAATGTCCGGAACTTCCATGACGTTGACTTTGGTGACCCGTTTGTCGAGGCCGCCAGTACCTGCCAGAACGTGAGACTCTTTGAGCACCGTCATTTCAATCAGGTCCCGGACCCGAATCCCGATGATATTGTCCATTTCACTACCTCCGTTTGTTATTCAGTCACAAATCACTTATATTATAACAAAAAGAAAAGCCCTCGTGTCAACGAGGGCCCTGATACGGGAAGAAAAAATTTTGTTTCCTGACAATAAGTCCTAAGCTTCTTTTGGTTCAGGCAATACCACATTGAGTAAGATCCCGACAATTGCAGCAAGTGCCATACCTTCGAGATTGAGAGCAAACAGACCGATTTTGAAAGGTATAATTGCGCCACCGAGACCCAGAACCAGAATAACTGCGGCGATAATCAGGTTTCTGGAAGATGTAAAGTCAACTTTATTCTCAACCAGGGTTCTGGCGCCAATCGAAGCGATCATACCGAACAGGATGATGGAGATGCCGCCAATAACTGCGGTTGGAATAGTTGAAATAACAGCACTAAGCTTTGGAACCAAGCCGAGAATAATCGCAAATACCGCTGCGATCTGCATAATTTTTGGATCCCATGCTTTTGTCAGCGCGAGGACACCTGTATTTTCAGAATAAGTGGTATTCGCAGGACCGCCAAACATGGCTGAAAGCGCCGTAGCAAGACCGTCACCCATCAAGGTTCTGACAAAGCCAGGGTCTTTGGTGAAATCTTTTTTGACCGTGGAGCTGATTGCCAGAACGTCACCGATGTGCTCTATCATAGTCGCAAGGGCGATAGGCGCAACCGTCAGGATAGCTTCTGCTTTAAACTTCGCTACCGTAAAAGCAGGAATGCCGAAAATGGACGCTTCCTGAATTGGCGTGAAATCAACTCTTCCCATTATGACCGCAAACACATAACCGCCAATCAGACCGATGATAACCGGAATGACCTTGAGAAAGCCTTTTGCGAAGACGCTGACAGCCGTGACGATAAGAAATGCCACTATAGCCAGCAACCAGTCGCTGGAGGCCATAGACACTGCCGTTGGCGCAAGCTTCAAGCCTATGACGATAATGATTGGTCCCGTCACGACGGGAGGGAAGAATTTCAGAACGCGTTCGATCCCGAAAACTGCGATCAAGCCGGCCAGAATCAGATAAATCAAACCGGCGACGACAATGCCGCCCTGAGCGTACTCCATGCCATGGGTCTGGGCAACTGCTATGATTGGAGCGATAAAGGCGAAGGAAGAGCCGAGAAACGCAGGCACTTTCCCTTGGGTAATGACATGGAACAGCAATGTGCCGATCCCCGCCATAAACAGTGCGACAGAGACGTTCATGCCCGTGATGATTGGAACGAGCACTGTCGCGCCAAACATAGTGAAGGTGTGCTGAATTCCCAGGGTGATCATTTTAGGTACGCCGAGCTGAGTGACGTCACGTATGCCGTCGTGATTGATGTGTAGTTCTTCTTTACTCATGGGCAGCTCCTTTCATCCTCTAAGTATTTTCTCCCGTATCAATGAGAAAAAATAAGTTCACTAACATTATAACAGAGGCTTCGCCTTTGTTAGCCTGAAAACAAAAATTTGAGGTGAAAAATTTGCGCAAATCTAGTGAGCTTGAAGACTTGAAATACCAACAATTCCAGCCAGTGAAACAACCGTTGACATAACCCTGATTTTGAGGCGTTTCATTACTTGAGCAGAAGGCGGCGTATGAGCGTGGAAGGCGGTGTCTGACACCTTTTTCCTAAACGCCTACTTCATCTGAGCCTTCTCTTTCATCGCTGCCAACACCTTCTCCGGCGTCAGCGGCATAGTCGACAGCCGGATGCCCACCGCCTTGTAGACCGCGTTGGCAATGGCAGGCGCCGTAGGCACCATGGCCGGCTCGGCCACGCCCCGCGCCCCGTAAGGCCCGGACTCCTCCGGATTTTCAACAAAGGACACCACCAGCTCCGGCATGTCATCCGACGTCGGAATCTTATAATCCACGAAGGACTTGTTCAAGATCTTGCCGTCCTTCAGCATCAATTCCTCAAACAAGGCTGTCCCCATGCCCTGCAGGATCGCACCCTCCAGCTGGCCCTCCAGCATCTGCGGATTCACTACCTGCCCCACGTCAAAGCACGACGCCACTTTCAGCACTTTGATGTGCCCGGTTTCCACGTCCACCTCCAGATCCACGCCCTGGGCCCCATAGGTCCAGAACGCGACCGGATGCTCCCCGAGCCCCGTCTTTTTGTCCGCATTCCGGATATTCGGAGGGATAAAAGAGCCTCTGCCGATGATTGGCCCATGGACACCGCTGCCATCCTCAAATGTCAGGCCAAGGGCCAGCTCGCTGATGGCGACCTTACGGTCCGGATAGATCTGAGAGACAATGAACCCATCCCGCATCTCAAGATCCCGTTTGTATACGCCCAGTTTGATCTGCGCCAGCTCAAAAAGCTGGGCCTTCGCATCCTGCGCCGCTTCATAAACCGCCCGGCCTGCGGAGTACGTGATCCGGCTCGCCACCGTTTGCCACTCATAAGGCGTATGATCCGTGTCCCCTGTGCGGACCGTTATTTTTTCCGGTGAAATCGACAACACTTCTGCCGCAATTTGTGTCATAACCGTATCAGAGCCTTGACCAATATCCTGGGCGCTGACCAAAAGATGGGCTGTACCATCCTCATTCAGCTTGATGACTGCGGATGACGCCGCGTTGTTAGGCATAGACGGCGCTTTCCAGCCACAGGCAATCGCCTTGCCGCGGCGTTTGTTTGGTCCGGAGGCGGGCTCTTCCTTGTCCAGCTCAATATCACGAATAACGTTGTCCAGACACTCCATCAGTCCGCAGACCTCGACCACTTCGCCGGTCCCGGTGCGTCCACCCGGCTTTAGTCCATTGATGCGCCTGATCTCCACCGGCGAGATGCCAATCTCTTCCGCCACAATATCCAGGTTTTGTTCAATTCCAAAGTGAATTTCACTCATGCCGAAGCCCCTGTAGGGACCCCCAACCGGATGATTCGTGTAGACGCAGTAGGAATCCGTGTGGACATTGTCAATATCGTATGGACCGGCGGAAGCGTACCCTGCCGCTTTGACAATATTGACGCCATATTCCGTATAGGCGCCGCCGTCCCAAATGAATTCATTCTGAACGGCGACAATTTTTCCGTCCTTGCGCACGCCGGTTTTGATAGTCGCATGGAGTCCCTGGCGCACGTAGGCGTTTTCAAACTCGTCCTCGCGGGTGTAGGTCAGCTTCACCGGCCGGCCGTTTGATCTCATGGCCAGCGGAATGATGATGCCTTCCAGTGTCGTACCGGCTTTGGATCCGAAACCGCCGCCTACCGCTGGTGAGATGACGCGAAGCTTGTTCAGGGGAATGTCAAAAGCCGCAGAAAGTGCCTGACGGACTGCGTATGGCGACTGACAGGAGGCCCAGACGGTCAGGTAGCCATCTGCATCCATCTGAGCAATTGCCGTATGGGTTTCAATAGGCACGTGCTGAACGTGGGGCACATAAAACTTGTTTTCAAAGACGAAATCCGACTCAGCGAAGCCCTTGTCGACGTCGCCCTTGCGAAGCTTGTAGTGGTTGGAAATGTTGGTGCCCGGCTCAGGGAAGAAGACCGGTGCCACCTTGTAGTCGCCAAGATCAGGATGTACCAGCGGTGCGTTGGGCGCCATGGCCTCCACTGCGTTGGTCACAGCAGGCAGGACCTCATATTCCACCTTGATCAGCTCGACAGCAGCCCGGGCGATGTCCTCGCTCTCAGCAGCTACCGCCGCAACGGCTTCACCGCGGTATCTGGCCTTTCCTACTGCCAAAAAGTTCTTGTCCTCGAGATAAAGACCGCCGCGCTTGGTGTAGAATTCGCCCGTTATGACGTCCTTAACACCCCTTAAGCGAAGGGCTTCAGAGGGATCAATGGACAGGATCTTTGCATGGGGATGCGGACTGCGCTTGACGGCAACATACAGCATTCTGGGCATTTTCATGTCATCCACATATTTCAGGGAGCCGGTGACCTTCTTGACACCGTCGACCCGTTTAATGCTCTTTCCAACGAACTTCAAGGTGACTCCTCCCCCTCTTTAGCCGTTCCCGTGCCCAATCCGGTTCTGATCCGCGACACTCTGGATGGCCTGGACAATTTTTTTGTAGCCGGTGCACCGGCACAGGTTGCCGCTGATGCCTTCCTTGATCTCCTCATAAGTCGGCGTTGGATTCTCATCCAGCAGCGCTTTAGCAGTCATGATCATGCCCGGCGTGCAGTAGCCGCACTGCAGGGCTGCATTGTCTATGAAAGCCTGCTGCAGGGGATCCAGGTGAGTGCCGTCCGACAGGCCCTCAATAGTCTCAATAATGCTGCCCTCTACCTCAGGCGCCAGGACCAGACACGCGTTGACAGCATGACCGTTCATAATGACCGTGCACGCGCCGCATTCCCCGGCGCCGCAGCCTTCCTTGGCGCCCGTCATGTCGAAGTCTTCCCTGAGCATTTTCAGCAGCGTTCTGTTTGGCAGCGTCTCATGCTCAATTTCTTCGCCGTTTAAAATAAAGCGGACTGTCAGCTTGCTCATGACACCGCGCCTCCCTTCTCAATCTGTTCGAGTCCGCGACTGAGCATAACCTTCACCATATCCAGGCGGTATTCTGCGGAAGCCCGCACGTCATCAATTGGTTTAACCTCCGAGACAGCGCTGGAGAGAACTGCCTCCAGCGCTGCCCCTTGATTCAGCAGCGCCTCGGTCTTTGGAAGCCTGACGGGCGTTGGCGCCACAGCGCCAAACGAGAGCCTCCAGCCATCCTCTGCCTTCAGCAGCGTCATGCAGACCATGGAAAGGTCTACCTCCTTGCGCCGTGCCAGCTTGGTAAACACGCCGTGCCCCGCAGTCCTCGGCACGCGAACCCCTTTGACTATTTCACCCGGCTTCAGAGAAGTCTTTCTGACAAACACAAAAAATTCCTGGATGGGGATCTCCCGCTCGCCCTCGGGTCCGAACACCTCAAAAACGGCATTCAGCGCCATGAGCGGCGTCGCCGTATCTGCCAGCGGTGAAGCGTTGCAGAGATTGCCTATGCAGGTCGCGCGGTTTCTCACCTGCTTGGAGCCCACGGAAAGAGCGGCCTCTGCCAAATAAGGAAAGCTTTTGCCGATGGTCTCAAGTCGCCCCACCTGATTCAAATTAACCGTCGCACCAATATATACAGACGCCTCGTCCTCGCGGATCCGGCTGAGCTGTTCTATGCCTTTGAGATCAATGACTGCTTCCGGAAGCGTCAGGCCCTCGCGCATTCTGACGATTAAATCCGTGCCCCCGTTTAAGAGATGTGCGCCGTCGCCATAGCGTACCAGCAGCTCTGAGGCTTCTTTCAGACTTGAAGGTCTGAAATACTCAAATGGTCTCATGGTTATAACCCCCCTATGGTTTAATTATAGGCCACTTTGATTATCATTATACTCTAAATTTTCTGTCATTTGTCCGGATTCCTTAGTGAATAGACAACAAGGATTTCGAGTTATATAATTAAGTCA